>NODE-420-length-15158-cov-6.27465_pt1 | contig 15158 bp, 15 predicted proteins | sample MGYA00139097_ERZ477577 | MGnify/ENA metagenome assembly ERZ477577 | reverse complement strand
TATATTGGCTGGCTTGCAGGCGGCGGCCCCCTGTTTTCTCCGACAATTCTGGGTGGAGTGCTGCTCCTGGTGATCTGGCAAATACCTCATTTCTGGCTGGTCATGCTGAGCAATAAGCCGGATTACAAGGAATCACCGCTGCCCAATCTCTCACATCAGTTCTCCGAATCAAAACTGCAACTGCTGTCCGTGCTCTGGGTTTCTTCGCTTATTACAGTGCTTCATACTCTGCTGGCAATGTTTACGACAATGCCGGTAACCATCAGGATCATACTCAGCGTTGTCAGCCTGGCAGTGCTGGTTGTCTTCAGCCTGCAGATGTGGTTAAAAGATCAACCTCCGTACCGGTTCTTGTTTATGCTGTTGAATTCCTTCATGCTCTTTACGATGGCCCTGCTCACGGTTGGAGCAGTGGTTGTCTAATTTTTCCTGGCGGATACAACCATTGACCCGGTCATTTCACCTTCAACCTGGCAACTAAACGATCTGACGAGATTCCATTATGGGCGGGAAAAAGAAAACAAAGAAGAAGTGTTGTGGAAAGTTCAAAAAGAAAGGCAAGCATTGCTCGAGCTGCCCCCTCTCCGATTCCGCTAAAGAGTGCAAGCCGGACAAGGACTATTGCAAAGACTGTAAAGCAAAAAAAGAGGGCAAAAAAAAGAAGAAGTAGCGTCCTCTGGCAAACTGAATTTCAGGAGTAGCACCATGACAATCGACTGGGCATACATGAGGAAGGGCTGAGTTTCCTGCTCCAAAGCCCGTGAGGCTTTCGAGACCAAGAAACAGGAGGTTAAAGAGGTGGTGGACGCTAAAAAAGAGGTGATCGGCCCCGATCAGGTCTGGGACTTCTTAGCATCTGCTGGTACCGTATATGTTGCCAGTGGGCAGAAAACGCTGAGCTTCAAACCGGATTCGTCCAATAAAGAAGAACTGATTAACAAGGCGACCGGCAGAACCGGGAATCTCAGAGCCCCTGCGCTGCGTATCGGAGACGATCTTTATATCGGCTATAATGCTGCCATGTATGAGGGGCTTGGCAGTTAATTCTCCAGAGCGACTGCCTGTTTCTGGAGTTGTGCGCCCAGGCGGCTTCCTGTGAATTTCACCTCGAGAAGCTGGTCAACGCTGTGGCCGAAGTGGTTGTAGTGTTTTGCTAACAAGGAAATCTTTTCCGGATGGTAGCCGGCGGATCTCAGAAACACCCCGATTGTGCTCCACGGTTCCGGGACAGGATGGCGAAAAATGATGCTGTCCGTAACCTGGGCGCCGCAGCGTACAAGGCTCTTTTTCAATCCCCGCTCATGCATCCTGTAGTAGCCCCGGCAGGAAATCAGCGGAGTGACCTGCCGGCCCTTAAATAGACGCTCCCCATAACGATCGAGAAGATCGAGTACCGGTCCGCTTGGATTGTAAGACCAGGTCGGTCCCGCCAAAACAATCAAATCATAGGCTTGAAAACATCCCTCAGAAAGCGGCTGGATTGGAATTCGTTTTCTGAAAAAGGTCAAGAGCATCATTATCAAGGTCTTGAACACGGAATAGAAAGGGAAGCCGATCCGATGACGCGCCACAATCTGTTCGATGAAGACCTCAACTCCCTGGCTGCGCAGTCCGGCGGCGAGCAGATTGATCAGGCCACGGCTCTGACCGCTGAGACTAAAATAGATGATGCAGACTCGTGGGGCACGATGGTGGTGCATAGTCAAATGGCCATCTCTTCTTAAATGCTGCTGCTGAGCGATAGACGCTCAGCGACCTTGTTCAAGAGCTGCTGCTGTACCCCCGGCAATGGACAGATGCAGACCTCGAATCCGTTAGGCGGAGGCTTTGCAGTTACTGGGCTTACACCATAACATGGGTGATCATAACAATCGACCGTACCCGGCAGGGTGCGACCAGCCAAGCTTCTAACCACGGAACCAGGGGTGTAGTGAAAAAAAAAGCCGGAACCGTTGTCTTCGGTTCCGGCTCCATAGTTGTTGGATCTTACCGACTAGTCGTCATATTTCCAGAAAGCATCCTGATCGGCGCCACATACCGGGCATACCCAGTCCTCGGGAAGATCTTCCCAGGGGGTATCGGGATCGACTCCATTTGCAATATCGCCCTCAGCCGGATCATACACATAGCCGCATGGACATTCCCATTTCTGCATAACTGCCTCCACTATTGAGTTTATCTGGTACAATCGATAGTCATTCTCATGTGAAATCGAATATACCGTATATTTAACCGGAGTCAACTACTACAAAGTGGAAATCAGCGCCTTTCCAGATTCCGTTTTTCGTGTAGAATAGAAAATTATAACAGCCTGTTAGCCAATACGGGAGATAATTTCTTTCGCGGGTATTAGTGCCGTTGCAGTGGCGGACACAATATTGCCGGCAACCCCTGGCCCGTCTCCGGCCATGAACAATCCCTTGATGTCAGTTTCCAGGTTGTCGTCAGTATCGACCTGGGTGGCGAAGAACTTGATTTCCGGTGCATAAAGCATGGTCTCATCGTTGGCCACACCGGGCACGACCTGGTTGAGCTGCTGGAGACCATCAATGATGTTGGACAGAATTCGTTCCGGCAGGGCCATGGCAATGTCACCACAGGTGACGTTTTTCAGGGTCGGATCTATATAGCTGTTGCGTACTCGATTCCAGGTCGATCGCCGTCCCCTTTTAAGGTCGCCATAACGTTGCAAAATTGGTTTTCCACCGCCAATGAGGGTGGCCAGTTTGCCGATCGATTCGCCATAAGCCTGATTGTCCTCTACCGGGTCATTGAGGACAACCTTGGACAAAAAAGCGAAATTTGCATTTTCACTTTTGCGGTCCATGTAGGCATGACCATTTACACAGACAAAATCCTGGTAGTTTTCCAGAGCGACAAAGCCGCCAAAATTTGTGCAGAATGTGCGGGTCTGATCATCATATCTGCTGGTTCTGATAAAAAAGGTAGGGTCGTAAATCACCGAACAGAGATCCTGCATGATCTCATTGTGCACTTCAACCCGGACGCCTACTTCGATACCGCGCTGGGAGACATCGATTTTGTTCTTTTTGGCCAGCTGGCCCACCCATTCAGCGCCGACTCTGCCGGGAGCCATGATGATGTTCTTGGAACGGTAGGTAGCTCTGTCGGTGATCAGGCCGGCAACTGCACCGTTTTCAACGACTATGTCATGGGCTTCCTCAAGGTAGTGAAAGACGACGCCGCTGTTTTCGATGTAGTCGGCCATCCCCGCGATATGGGACGGCAGGTTGTCACTGCCAAGATGTTTCTGCTTGATGATCAGCAGGTCAATGCCGCTTTTTCTGGCCTCTTTTCGGATCTGATTGGCAAGCTCCATATCGGTTGGAAACACCTTGCCATCCATTCCGAAACGATTGAATATCACCTCGGTTTCATCGATCAGCAGTCTGGCTTCGGCTTCAGGCAGAAACTGGGTCAGATCAGTCTTGCCGAGTTTGTGGATGAAGTTGAGTTTGCCATCTGAAAAGAGCCCGGCTCCGCCGATTCCGCACAAAATATTGCACGGTTTACACTTCATGCAGCCATTCTCCTTTATAGGACACTTACGCTTCAGCGGCGAATTGCCTTTATCGAGCAGCAGTACGCTGAGTTTCGAATTTTCAGCCAGATAATAAGCCCCGAAGAGCCCGGCTGGCCCACCGCCGACGATAATGACGTCGAATTCTGTTGGTTCTGTTTGTGGCATGGATAAAAATGGGTTCCTTTGGGAAATCTCCTAAGCGTCTGAATCCTCTTCAGCCGTTGCTTTCTCTACTGGTAGACCAAATCCCATGCGCACCTTGGATTCGATTTCGGCCATCATCTCGGGGTGGTCGAGCAGAAACTGTTTGGCATTCTCCCTTCCCTGACCTATGCGTTCATCGAGATAGGAGTACCAGGCACCGCTCTTGTCAACGAGTTCCTGTTCGACGGCGAGATCCAAAATATCGCCAGCGGTGGAGATACCTTCGCCAAAAATGATATCGAATTCAGAGGTTTTGAACGGGGGGGCTACCTTGTTCTTTACCACTTTAACCCTGGTTCGGTTGCCAATGGCTTCCTGGCCGTCCTTGATCTGACCTATCTTTCTTATATCAAGACGTATGGAGGAGTAAAATTTAAGGGCGTTGCCGCCGGTGGTCGTTTCAGGGTTTCCAAACATGACACCGATTTTCATTCTGATCTGGTTGATGAAGATAAGGATCGTGTTTGAGCGGCTCAGCACGCCGGTGAATTTACGCATGGCCTGGGACATCAGCCGGGCCTGAAGGCCGACATGAGAATCCCCCACGTTGCCGTCTATTTCGGCTCTGGGCACTAGGGCCGCGACCGAGTCGATGACGATGACGTCAACCCCGCCGGAGCGAATCAGGATTTCGGCAATTTCCAGGGCCTGTTCCCCGAAATCGGGCTGGGAAACCAGTAAATCGTCGATATTGACACCGAGCCTTTCAGCATAGCTCGTATCCAGGGCATGTTCGGCGTCGATGAATGCAGCCTGACCGCCACGCTTCTGGGCTTCGGCGATGACATGAAGGGCCAGTGTGGTCTTTCCACTCGATTCGGGACCGTAGATTTCGGAAACTCTGCCGCGGGGCAGGCCGCCGACACCCAGGGCAATGTCAAGGCTCAAAGCTCCGCTGGGAATAGCCGGTACCAACTCAGCTTCCTGGGACCCAAGCCTCATGATCGAGCCTTTGCCGAACTGCCGATGGATCTGATTGAGTGCGTTTTCCACACTGGTTACTTTATTCTTGTCTGGTGCTATTTTATTCTTGTCTGGTACTTTCATGGATACTCCTGATCGCTGATTTTTCGAATTGACTCGCTGTCGAGAACAAGCGTAAAGATATAAATAGAAGTGGAGGAAACATCAAGGTCGATTACTTGATCTGCCATCAGGCTGAACGATTATTTCTCAGAAAAAGTCTGAGCATATTCAGTCCGGCCTGGGCAGCCGTGGTCTGGACTCGAATTCGATCGCCTGAGAGTGATAATTTGTTAACCTCCAGCGATTCTTCGCTGCTTATGCCGATAAAGACGGTGCCGACCGGTTTTTCATCGGTCCCTCCGTCGGGACCGGCAATTCCGGTGATGGAGAGACCCAGCTCAGCATCGAACTGCTGTCTTGCTCCTACGGCCATAGCTTCAGCCGTTTCCCTGCTGACCGCGCCATAGCGGTCGAGACTCTCCGACTCGACACCGAGCAGAGCCACTTTTAGTTCGTTAGCATAGGCGACGGCTCCTCCGAGAAAATATCTTGAACTGCCGGGAACTCTTGTGATCCGGTGGGCGAGGAGTCCACCGGTACATGATTCGGCCACCCCAAGATGCAGTCCTGCCTGGAGCAGCATCGCACCGACTATGGATTCGAGTTCCTCCCCATCAAGCCCATATACCGCATCACCCAAGATTTTTTCGAGCCCGCGGCAGGCACCATCGAACTGCTCTTTGCTCACCTTGCCCCTGGTGGTTCTGATCATCACACTGACGTGAACATCAGGGTAGACCGGGTAATAGCCGATCTTGATGTCAGAAGGCAGATCCAGCTCTTTGATTCTGCGGTTGATTTCCGATTCGGCCAGACCGAAAACCTTGTAAATGCGATGTGATGTCTGCAGCACCGACCCTTCCTGCCAGGCCATGAGTTTGGGAAGAACAATCCGGGTCATCAGATTCTTCATTTCCTCGGGCACACCGGGAAGAAAGAAAATGGGGGTGTCGTCGTGGATGAGCTGGTAGCCGGCCACTCTGGATTGGGGATCAAACGATTCTGCTCCGCCGGGGAGCCAGGCCAGTTTTTCCAGCGGGTTATTGGGGGTAACATGGTGGCTGGAGAGATGTTCTCTAATCCAGGCGAGGATGGCCAGATCCGGCATGGTCGGACGGTTGAGGGCCTGGGATACGGCTTCGTTGGTGATATCGTCATCGGTGGATCCGAGGCCGCCGGTGACCACGATGAAGTCAACTCTGCCAATGGCCTGAATCAATGCCTCCCCGATAAGTTCCGGAGAATCGCCGATGGTGCTCATGGCGTGGATGGTGTGGCCGGCATCGAACAGCTTTCTGGCGGCATAGCCGCTGGTTGTGTTCATAATTCTGCCGGAGGTGAGTTCGTCACCGATTGCAATTATTTCGCCAATCATCTCCTAAACGATCCTGGCTAGAACCGATTTATCCATGATTTCAACAAGCTTTACGCTGACCGGTTTCCTGGGAAGCTTTTCAGGTCTGGGCACCGTCACGGGAATGTAATTATCAGTAAACCCTTTTAAGTTGCCACCGGAAAGTTTTTCTGTTTCCAGAAGTACCTCTCTTCTAGAATTAATAAAACGGCGGTAAAATGCTCGACTTTTTTTTCGACCCAGGCGGCGCAATATCGCAACCCGTTGTTGTTTGACAGCGCTGTCGATCTGATTGTCATAGTCTGCGGCTCTGGTACCCGGCCGTTTTGAGAACGGGAATACATGGAGGTAGGTGCAGTCGGTCGTCTCTATGAGATTTCTGCTGTTCTCGAACATGGCCTCGGTTTCTCCGGGAAACCCGACCATGATGTCGAAGCCTATTGCCGCATCAGGTACGGCATCCCGGCACTTGTCTACAACCTCTCTGAACTGTTTCCTCGTGTAGCGCCTATTCATCCTTTTGAGCACTTCGTTGTCGCCGCTTTGCAGCGGTATATGAAAATGCGGCATCAGATTGCCGGCTTCTGCCATCAATTTCAGAAGAGTATCGGTGATTTCCAGAGGTTCAATCGAGGATAGTCTGAACCGAATTGAAGGAAAGCCGTAACACAATCTATCAAGTAACCCGGCAATATTACAATCCTCTGACAGGTCAAGCCCGTAACGGCCGACATGAATGCCGGTAACTACGATCTCTCGATGTCCTGCTTGCTGGTAAATCGAGACCTGGCGCTCCACTTCTGCGATTGGCAGACTCCTGCTTCGTCCCCGGGCATAAGGCACAATACAGTAACTGCAGAAACTTTCGCAGCCGTCCTGAACGCGCAGATAGGCTCTTGTCCTACCTTCGAACTTATCAACCTGCAGCGGCGCTATCTCTTGGTGCTGACCAAGGTCACCGAGTTGAAGGGGGCCGAGCTGCGGCTCACCTGCCAGCAGTTTGTCGACAAGACTGTCCTTGGTATCGTTGCCGGCGACCATGAGCCGGGCCGGATCAATGTCCGGGAGGCGTGTGAGTTCGTCGTGTTCGAGCTGGGCGTGACAACCCGTGACCACGACTCTGGCCTGATCGTTGAGTCGCAGTGCTTTTCTGACCTCCCGCCGAGACTCACTGCCGGCTTTGGCGGTGACAGTGCAGGTGTTGATGATTACAAAGTCCGCCTCTTCAAGGTTTGAGGTGACGATAACGCCACGCCGTTCCAGCTGGCTCTTGAAAGCAGCTGTCTCAAACTGGTTGACCTTACAGCCCAAGGTACTCAGATAGGCCTTTTTCAACACTTGAACCGGACTCATGGGGTGATGATTTCAGCAGAGCCAATGACTCGAGCTTCGTCGTAGAGCACTGCATACTGACCGGGGCTTATGGCGCGCTGCGGTTGCTCGAATTCAATAACGATATGCTTGTCGTCCAACTCTTTGATGGTCGCCAATGCTCCTTTGTGGGTGGAGCGAATCTTAACTCTGAATCTGTCGCCTATTCCGGGAGGAGAGGAGACAAGCCAGTTGGGAGATACCGCCTTCAGAACTGAGCGGTTCAGTTCCTCGTTTTTGCCGACGATGACCCGGTTCGAGACGGGGTCAAGACCGCAGACATACCAGGGAGAGTGATCGGCAAGCCCCAGCCCCCGGCGCTGACCGACCGTGTAGCGGTGCAGCCCTTGGTGACTGCCGATTTGTTCACCGCCAGTCGTGACGATGGGGCCCGGTTCCATCTGGCTGTCAAGATGAGCGTCCAGGAATTGAGCCACACTGGTGTCTTTGAGAAAACAGACATCCTGGCTCTCCTTGCCTCTGAAATCATTGAATCCCTGTGCTTCCATGAACCGGTAGGTCTGTTCCTTGTGCATTGAGCCGAGGGGAAAAAGCATCCGGCTCAGTTGCGGTATGGTGAGCCGGGCCAGGAAGTAGGACTGATCTTTTTGTGGATCTTCTCCCTCGAAAAGGCAGACAATTCCATTGATCTCCTGACGACGGACATAGTGCCCGGTGGCCATGGTTTCCAGACCGGTGGATACGATATGATCAAGAAACAGCCCGCATTTGATCTCCCGGTTGCAGACCATGCAGGGGTTTGGCGTTTTGCCTCGCCGATAGCTGTCGATGAAATAGTCAAGGACAAGATCGTTGAAGCGGTCTTTGAGGTCAACTATGCTGAGTTCGATGCCCAGACGGTCGGTAATCGTTTCAACCTCTGCGGCCTGTTCATCAAAGCCGGGCTGACCGATGTCCATCAGAAAGCCGTGCACCTGATAATGTTCTTTCAGCAGCAGAGCGCTGGCGGTCGAGTCGACCCCGCCGCTCATGGCCAGGCCGATCTGTTTAATTGAAGTGCTTGCCAATGGTACAATCGCCGTTATTGTAGTCTGATCAACAAAGGTGGATCTGCTGTGCAACACGCTCTCAGCAGATAAACACGATAACCTGCCATTGAGGAAAAACAAGGTATGAATTCTTCCGCTCCCAGGATACCAGAACTGCTGGCTCCGGCTGGGAGTTTCGAAAAGCTGATCACCGCCATACACTATGGAGCAGATGCGGTATATCTGAGCGGGAAAAAGTACGGACTGCGCGCCAAAGCCGCCAATTTTGACGAGCAGGATATCGTCAGGGCGGTCGACTATGCTCATCGGCGGGGTGTGAAGGTTTATGTCACCGTCAATATCATCGCCCACCATGACGATTTTGAGGGGCTTGAGGCCTATCTGAAAAAACTGGACGAGGTTGGCGTCGACGCCATCATCGTATCCGACGCCGGCATCCTGCAGTTGGCCCGGGGCCTGGTGCCGTCGCTGCCCATCCATTTATCCACCCAGGCCAATGTCACCAACAGCCGCTCTGCTGCATTTTGGGTAGAGCAGGGTGCGGTGCGGCTTAATCTGGCCAGGGAACTGAGTTTTGCAGAAGTTGGACTAATACGGGAGAAGGTCAGTGCGGAAATCGAGGTGTTTGCCCACGGTGCGTTGTGTATTTCCTATTCGGGCAGGTGCATGCTGTCTAGTTATATGACCGGCAGGGACGCCAACCAGGGTAAATGCGCCCATCCATGCCGTTACAGCTATGCCCTGGTCGAGGAAAAAAGGCCGGGAGAGTACTTTCCGGTATACGAAGACGAGCGCGGCACCTACATTTTCAATTCCAAAGATCTCTGCCTGTTGAAAAGCCTTCCAGAGCTGATAGCTGTCGGCGTTGACTCTCTGAAGATCGAGGGTAGAATGAAGTCGATTTTCTATGTCGGCGGAGTGGTAAGGGTCTATCGTGCAGCTCTGGATCATCTGCGTGAGGTGGACCCGAAACTATGGCAGACGCCGGACAAGATCGAGATGCCCCCAGCCTTGCTGGAGGAGATCGAGAAGACCGGCACCAGGGGGATGAGCCTTAATTTCGCCCACCAGCAGCCGGGCCCCGATGATATGCTCTACCATTCGTCGCGAGGTGATCAGGCCTATGAACCTGTGGCGGTGGTGAAAGGGATGACTCCTGAGGGAATCGAAGTAGAACTGCGAAACGTCTGCTATAGCGGTGAGCGGGTGGAATATATGGCAGGCGGGATCGAAGTTGATTGTTTGGAACTCACAGCCATGCACGATGCAGAGGGTAACAGAGTCGAACGGGGCAATCCGGGCGACCGTCAGTGCTGGCAGCTCAAAGGCGTCCGTCGGGAAATTTTGGTCAACGCCATGTTCAGAAGGAAGAAATCAGCGGCCGGCAGCAGCTGACAACTTGACTTCTGGTGGTTGCAACCTATGGTGCTTGAAAAGGTCATCCCCCTGTCAGAGATTGATCTTCAGACAGGGTGACTTCAAGAAGAAGAGCTACAGAGGAGAGTACTATGGCAACTTATGAATGTTCCAAATGCGGGATGGGAGTAAATGCGACCTGTGCAAAGTGCGATGCCCCGCTTGTTGACGATACACTGAAACTCGACGACGGCAATGAAGTCCAGATTTCAAAGTGTCCTAATGGACACGGAAAGATCAAATCGCCGATGTGCTGCGGTCAGGATATGAGCTGCACGGTCAAATAAGATCAGTATGTAAGTGAAGCTGTCCGGCAGGTTTTAGACCGCGGCAGTTGCTTAAAAACGCTAAAGGCCGGTGTCTGTCGACATCGGCCTTTAGCGTTGGCAAGATACGCCCCATCTCTCTCAACATGCAAACTAGATAACTGGGGCGCCTTCTTACCGCGCTCCCATAGCCTTCCTAAAACTGATCTGGTTGGCCGATCTTTATCCAATCTTTCTTACCGAATGAAACCCCGATGCGGCTGTGGTATTGGGCATCAGAAAGGACCCCTTGGCAATAATGGTTCCGGGACTGGTAACAGAGTTGCAGCCGGTCTGGGCCCTGTCGCCGAGAATGGCCCCGAATTTACGCATACCGGTATTGAATAATTTACCTTCATAGTTGACCTGGACGTTGCCGGGTATGAATCTGAGATTGGCGCATTTGGTGCCGGCACCGAGGTTGGCATCGTTGCCGATGATGCTGTCACCGAGGTAGGCAAAGTGACCGGCTTTGGCATCATCGAGGAAGACGGAATGTTTTACCTCGGTGGTGTGGCCGACAACACAGCGGTCGCCGATCAGGCAGTAGCCCCTCAGGTAGGCACCCTGGCGCACCTCCGTTCTGTGGCCGATAATTGTCGGCGATTTGATGGTTGAACCTCCCTCGACCAGAACCCCCTCCCCGATAGCGATCCTGTTGCCCTGAAAAACGGCACCGGCCATGATCAGCGATGCCCCTTCTAAGACTTTGCCGGCACGGCTGATTACCAGCTCGCCCCGCAGAGTGTCGCCATACGCTATATGACATTGACCGCCGTCGATCAGCTCACCGCGATAAACAACAAGATGTTCTCTGGCGGCTACCCCGTCGGCCAGGCAGTTGAACAGATCTGCCGGGTAGCTGAACTCATTCATATACTTTTTCAGGTCCTGCAGGGCTGACCAGACGGGTCGGTCGGCGCTGAAAAGTGGGGAATGGGAAAAGTTTTTGAGATCAAACAGGATATCAGCAGAGAGCATGGATTCCCTCGAGATGAAGTGATGGTGGAAGATAAAAAAACCTGGGAAACAAACCACTATTGTTGAAATGGGTGAATTGTTCAAGATTTTTCCTGCAGTCGGTTTTCACCCTACCGATCCTGCTTGACTTCACCAGCTCAAATGTTTAGCTTTTGACCGGCTTTTAAGGGTGCGTTAAACCGGTATTTACTTATGATTGCGAGTGCCGGCTCGGTAAAAATTTGATCGGCCGGCAGGATGACAATGATCTTCGCCGGCGATTCTGGAGGTATGTGTGGAGTTCAACGATTCGCTCAGTATCGGTATGGATGATCTTTCCAAAACCGAAGATATAGATATTCCTGAAGAACTGCCGATGATGGCGGTCAGGGATGTCGTCATTTTTAACTATATGATTATTCCGTTGTTCGTCGGTCGGCCTGGCTCGGTGGAAGCGGTAAACGAGGCCTTGAACAGCGATAAACTGCTGATGCTGGTCACCCAGCGGGATGCCACCAAGGACGACCCCGGTCCCGAAGATCTCTACTCCGTCGGCATGGTCTGTATGATCATGAGGACCCTGAAACTTCCTGACGGGCGCCTCAAGGTGCTGGTCCAGGCCATGTCCAAGGCGAGGGTGAGCGAGTATGTCCGCACCGAACCCAGCTACCAGGTGACCGTCGAGGTCGTCGAAGATGAGGAAACCGGCGACATAGACGTTGAGGTCGAAGCCCTGATGAGAACAGTCCGGGAGCAGACCGAAAAGATCATGTCGCTGCGCGGTATCCTGTCCGCCGACCTGATGATGATCATCAACAACATTGAAGATCCCGGCCGCTTGGCTGATCTGATCGGCTCGAACCTACGACTGAAGATTACCGAGTCCCAGGCTATTCTCGAAGAAGTCAATCCTATAATGCGACTGAGGTTGGTCAACACGCTGCTCAGCAAGGAACTGGAAGTCTCCACCGTCCAGGCCAAGATTCAGAATGAAGCCAAGGAGGAGATGAGCAAGTCCCAGCGGGAATACATCCTCAGGGAGCAGCTTCATGCGCTGCAGAAGGAACTCGGGGATGGAGACGAACGCAGCCAGGAACTTGACGACCTTGAAAAGAAGCTGAAAAAGACCAAGATGCCGAAGCCCATCCGCAAGGAATCTCGCAAACAGCTCCGGCGCATGGAAATGATGCACCCCGATTCATCTGAGGCGACCATCATTCGCACCTATATCGACTGGATTCTTGACGTTCCCTGGAAAAAGGGTACCAAGGATCTTCTTGATCTGAAACTGGCAAAGCAGGTACTCGATGAGGATCATTACGGACTCGACCGGGTCAAAGAGCGTATTCTCGAGTTTCTTGCCGTCCGTAAGCTGAATCGGTCGACCAAAGGCCCTATTCTCTGTTTCGTCGGTCCTCCGGGAGTAGGGAAAACCTCGCTGGGGCAATCCATTGCCCGGGCCATGGGGCGAAAATTCCACCGCATATCGCTCGGCGGTATGAAGGACGAGGCCGAGATCCGCGGCCACCGGCGCACCTACATCGGGGCGATGCCCGGGCGGATCGTGCAAGGGTTGAAGACGGTTAAGTCAAATAACCCGGTATTCATGATGGACGAGATCGACAAAGTCGGCGCCGACTACCGGGGCGACCCTTCGTCGGCACTGCTCGAGGTGCTCGATCCCGAACAGAATTTCGAGTTTTCCGATCACTACCTGAATCTGCCTTTGGATTTGTCCAAGGTGATGTTTATCACCACGGCCAACATGTCTGATACGATACCCGGCCCGCTGCTGGACCGGATGGAGGTGATCAGGCTGTCAGGTTATACGCTTGAAGAAAAGCTGGTTATCGCCAACCGCTATCTGCTGCCCCGTCAGATATCCGAAAACGGCATCAAGAAAAGCCAGTTGAAGATTACCGACGCTACCATCACCCGCATCATTACCCATTATACCCTGGAAGCCGGGCTCAGAAACCTGGAGCGGGAGATTTCCAAGATCTGCCGCAAAGTGGCCAGAAAGATAGCCGAAGGCGGCAAAGGACCATATTCGGTATCGACCAGAAACCTCGACAAATATCTGGGACCGCCAAAGATCATTCCGGAATCAGAGATTGAGACGCTGGATCAGCCCGGACTGGTGACCGGCCTGGCCTGGACCGAAGTGGGAGGAGAAATTCTTCATATCGAAATTAATCAGATGCCCGGCAAGGGCAAACTGATCCTCACTGGCCAACTGGGAGAGGTGATGAAGGAGTCGGCCCAGGCGGCGTTGACCTATTGCCGCAGCCGGTCAGAAGACCTGAATGTGAAGAAAGATTTCTTCGATCAGACTGATATTCACATCCATGTGCCGGCCGGCGCCATTCCCAAGGATGGTCCTTCTGCCGGCATTACCATAGCAACAGCGCTCTACTCTGTCATCTCCGGAAAGAAGGTCAGACGGGATCTGGCCATGACGGGAGAGGTGACGCTCAGGGGCAGGGTGCTTCCCATCGGCGGATTAAAAGAGAAAGCGCTGGCCGCCCTGCGGGTTGGTATACTAAATGTAATTATTCCCGAGCAGAATCAGAAAGAACTGGTTGAAATACCCGAAGATATCAGGAAGCGGATGAAGTTTCATCCGGTCAAGGATATGGATGAAGTGATCGGGCTGGCATTCAAGAAGCCTGATAAAGTAAAGCGACGCAAAAACAGACGTGCAGCCGCCTGATAGTCCGGATTCGTCACCAGGCGACCGAACCAATAGAACCAATAGATCAAAAAATATTTCTTTGCTGAGGGGCGTCCGGTGGACGTCCCTTATTGTTTTGGTGGTGGCTGGCGCACTCACTGGCTGGTTCGCCCGCTATGCCCTGTCACCGGGGCCGCAGGCAGCATTTTCCCAAAATACTGTACTTATCCCCAAAGGCTCCTCCGTAGAACAGATTGGCGACCTTCTCGACAGTGCTGATCTCTTGGAAGGGGATTTCCGTTTTCTTCTGTTGACCAGGATTCTGGGAATCTCATCGAAACTGCCGGCCGGTGAATTCAGGCTCGATGCCAACCAGAGCCCGGTGGATCTCCTGAAGCAGCTCGTCTCTGCCGATCCTGTTCAACACCTGCTCACCGTAGTCGAGGGGCTGAGGATGGAGGAGATCGCTGACATCTTTGCCGCAGACAATTGGATCGACAGGGATCGTTTTCTGGTTCTGGCCAGGGATTCCGGTTTCATTGCCGAATTGGGACTAGCCCCTCTGTCGAGCCTGGAAGGATATCTTTTCCCGGATACCTATAGTCTGATCAAGCCTTCCCCGGGTGAAGAGAAAATTCTTGCTCGGCTGGTCAAGCGCGCACTTGAGGTCTACGGCTCACTTGAGAGGGGTGACACAGAGCTGAGCAGACATCAGGTGTTTACCCTGGCCTCGATCGTCGAAAAGGAGACTGGTCAGGCGGACGAGCGTCCGGTGATTGCCTCGGTGTTTCACAATCGGCTCAGGCGTGGCATGAAACTCCAGTCTGACCCGACGGTAATTTACGGTATCGAAAACTTTAACGGTACGCTCACCAAAAAGGATCTCAAAACGCAAACGCCATATAATACTTACCGGATTGGCGGTCTGCCACCTGGACCCATCTGCAGCCCGGGTAGCGACTCACTTCAGGCCGTACTCAATCCTGTCGGCACCAAGTATCTTTATTTTGTCTCCAAAAATGACGGTTCCCACCAGTTCTCCACCAGCCTGCGCGAACACAACCGGGCGGTGCGAAAATATCAACGGTAAAATCTTCCCGATGGCAATGGATTAGTGAAATTTTCTTTCATTCTGCTATCTTTTATAGCTACCTTAAAATTGTCTTGAGGCTCGATCTCTGGGTTGCGAGTCAAAACTGGGTTGCGAGTCAAAATTTTACCTCGGGGGTAACCACGCCAGCGGTGAAATTTAGCCACGCGACTTGAGTTTGAAGGAAAATCATCATGTTGAATG
>NODE-419-length-15162-cov-17.2956_pt1 | contig 15162 bp, 16 predicted proteins | sample MGYA00139097_ERZ477577 | MGnify/ENA metagenome assembly ERZ477577 | reverse complement strand
AGTCGAAATAGTGAAATAAGAGTCTGTGATTACTACAATTTCAAGGCACTTCTTATTACCTGTCCCAGGTCCTTTTCACAGAGTTCATCGCCGTCCTTGAAATTGATGCAACCTTTACCGGTTTTCTGGTTGGGGTGTTTGTTCGAAAACGAAGCAATATGTTCAGAGGAACAGGTATAGAGCGAGACATAATGCTTCTGGTTGCCCACGCTGATCCAGCCGTTCCCGAGCACAAAAGTGGGCATCTTGTACTTCATCGAGGCCTCGGCCTGGGGGGCGATATTGCTGATCAGTTCCAGCAGCCGGCCGACCCGCTTCCGGCGCTGGGTAGGCAATCCGGCCAGATAATCTTCAATCGACATCAGCCACCCACCTTAAAAGACGGCCCTGCTGGCAGGGTCGTTCACTCACTATATTTCTGTAATTTATTCTGCAGAGTCTTGCGGGTGATTCCCAGGCGCCTCGCCGCCTCACTTTTATTGCCGTCGGTTTCCTTGAGGGTCTGTTTGATCAGTACTTTTTCGGCTTCCTGCAGTGTCGCCGGTTTGGCTGCGCCGGCCTGCGGATTTTCCTGAAAATGTTTCTGTAGGGCCAGCGGCAGACTTTTTTCGGTGAGATGATTGCCACGCATCAGGATGACGCCCCTTTCGATGGCGTTTTCCAGTTCCCTTACATTGCCGGGCCACGGGTAAGCGGTGAGATGCTGCATACATTCCCTGCTCACCGACTCGACGGTGCGCCGGTTTTTTTCGGCAAATCGCTCGATGAAACGCTCGGCCAGAAGTTCGACATCGCCCTGCCGCTCGCGCAGCGGCGGGACTTCAAGCGTTACCACATTGAGCCGGTAATAAAGATCTTCTCTGAATCTGCCTTTTTCGACCTCCTCTTCGAGGTCCCTGTTGGTGGCCGCGATAATCCTCACATCCACGGAGATAGTCTGGTTGCCACCGACCCGCTGCAATTCGCCCTCCTGCAGCACCCTGAGCAGCTTGACCTGCATAGCCGCCGAGGTCTCACCTATCTCGTCGAGAAACAGGGTGCCCCCGTCGGCCTGCACAAAGGTGCCGTCACGCTGCCGGTCGGCCCCGGTAAAGGCTCCCTTTTCGTGGCCGAAGAGCTCCGATTCCAGAAGGTTTTCAGCCAGCGCCGCACAGTTGACCTTAACGAAGGGCTGGGCGATTCTGTCGCTGTTGCGATGCAGGGTTTCGGCGACCAGTTCCTTACCGGTGCCGGATTCCCCGGTTATCAGCACCGTCGCCTCGGTCGGCGCCACATAGCTGATCATGTCGAGCAGTTCAAGAATTTCTGCTGAATTGCCGATGATCGGAGTGTCGAGTCGACCAGGCTCGGGCCTGGGTTCTCTTTTTCGCTCCTCCACCCGGTGATGATCCAGGGCCCGCATCAGGGTCAGCTTGAGACGCTCGAAATCAAGCGGTTTGGTCAGATAATCATGGGCCCCGCGCTTGATCAGATCAACGGCGTCATCCACCGAGGAATAAGCGGTCATGATAATCACCGGCAAAGCCGGTTTTAGTTCGTTGATGCGGGCAAACGCTTCCAGCCCGCTCATGCGCGCCATCTTGACGTCCATCAGAACCGCATCGAAATCGCGCCTCTCGATCACACTGACAGCGGTATCTCCATCATCGGCTTCGATGCAGTTATAGCCCCACTCCTTGAACATGGTGCAGAGCATATAGCGGTGCACCTGTTCGTCATCGACCACAAGAATATCCACGCCGGAGCTTTTAGAACTCACTGTCAGCCTCTAGTCTTCAATCGCTGATCTTCTGGAGCAGCCAACTCATATTTTCGCCGAGCTGCCGCATGGTCTTCATCCCCTCCTCATCCGAGGCTACCTCGCCCTTTTCTCTGCCGATTCCTATATTCCAGTAACTGGACCCGACTATAATCATCTGGCTTATCTGAAAAAAGTGATTCATCGTATCGAAGGCATGAATGGAACCGGCCCGGCGAACGGCAACCACGGCAGCCCCGAGCTTGCGCTTGTAGAGATCTCCGTTGGCCCGACCGACCATGCCGCTGCGATCGATCAAGGCTTTCATTTCGGTCGAGACATCGGCAAAGTAAGTCGGAGAGCCGAGGATGATGGCATCGGCTTTGGCCATCTTCTCGACGCACTCATTGAGCATGTCATCCTTGATGGCACAGCTGCCGTCTTTTTTCTTGATGCAGACAAAGCAGGCCTTGCAGCCCTTGAGATTGCTGCCGGCCAGCTCTACCAGCTCGGTCTCGGCTCCCGCCTCTTGCAGCGGTTCAAGTACCGTTTCAAGCAGCAATTTGGTGTTTCCGTTCCTTCTGGCACTTGCACAAAACGCCACGACATTCATGATGAAATCCACCTTGTTATGAGTTGTTTTTAATGGTACTGGTTGACGTAAAGCGACACCAGAGGGGACACAATACTTATTGTGTCCCCATCCTCCTGGCCTATGTCGCAAATTACAGCAGATACCAATAGTACCACTATTGAAGACCGGGAACAATTGTTTACCACAGGCTTCCTTACCCCGTAAACCAAGCAGGTAGCATACCCCTTATGGATACCATTCTCATCCTGACCACCGGCGGCACCATCGATAAAGTCTACTTCGACGCCAAAAGCGCCTACGAGGTTGGGCCGCCTAACATCTCCACCCTGCTCGCCGAACTCAACCTGTCGATCAGCTATCGCATTGTCCCGGTTCTGAGAAAGGACAGCCTCGATCTCACCGATGCAGACCGGCAGTTGCTCTACGATCATGTCGCCGACAGTGAAGAGACGCGTATCCTCATTACCCACGGGACCGACACCATGGTCGAGACCGGGATCAGTCTTCAGTCGATAACCGGCAAAACCATTGTTCTCACCGGGGCTCTGCAGCCCGCACTATTCAAGACCAGCGACGCACTCTTTAATATCGGCTGCGGTCTGACCGCGATACAGACGCTGGACAGCGGCGTTTATGTTGCCATGAGCGGCAGGGTCTTCGAGTGCGACAAGGTAAAGAAAAATCAGCGGACCAATCGCTTCGAACCATTGGCTTGACGGGGAGCACATTATGAAGGGAGAAACCTTAAACAACCTGGTACTGCTGACGCTGGTACTGATAATTTCGGTGCTGTTTCTGGCCATGATTCACCAGTTCCTGATGCCCATGTTCATGGCCGGCATATTTTCGGCCATGCTCAGCCCCTTCCACCGCTGGCTTACCGGCAAGCTTCACGGCCACAAACATCTAGCTTCAGTGATCACCATCATCGGCATCGTTTTTCTGATACTGGCACCGCTGTCCGTTTTGGTCGGCATCGTCGCCGCCCAGGCGGTAACTGTCGGTCAATCGGTCACCCCCTTCGTGCAGGCCTTTATCAACGAACCATCAACCCTGACCGAGTATCTTGACGGGCTGCCATTTTATAAAGAGATCATGCCCTACCGCGACATTCTCATCGAGCGGGCCGGTCAGGCAGTGGCCACGGTTTCCACCTTTCTGGTCAATTCTCTCTCATCGGCCACCATGGTGACCATTCAGGCCCTGTTTGGCACCATCATAATGCTCTATGTGATGTTCTATTTCTTTTCCATGGGCACGGTGCTGCTGGACAAGATCCTCTACTACCTGCCCCTCAGAGACGAAGACGAACGGCGGCTGCTCAAGCAGTTTACCTCAGTAACCCGGGCAACCCTCAAAGGGACGCTGATTATCGGTCTCATGCAGGGGACGATCTGCGGCCTGGGGTTTTACTTCGCCGGTATCGAAGGTCCAGTGTTCTGGGGGACCGTGATGGCGGTCACCTCGGTGATACCGGCCTTCGGCACCGCTATCATCTGGGTTCCCGCAGCTATCCTGCTGGCCCTTATAGGAGACTGGGCCGGGGTGATCATCCTGGCGGTGGTCTGCGGCCTGATCTCGGGTAACCTGGATAACCTGGTCAGGCCCCGGCTGGTCGGCAAGGACACCGAGATGCACGACCTCTTTATCCTCTTCGGCACCCTGGGCGGCATCTCGATGTTTGGAATCATCGGGATTATCGTCGGCCCGATCGTCGCCGCCCTGTTCAGCACCATCTGGCAAATCTACGGAGATTCATTCAAAGAATACCTGCCGGCAGTGGGTGATGCCCTGGAAAAATTACGCACCCCACCCGAGTCCGACTCCGAAAACAAGGAAGAATAACCGGCCTGCTCAGTGATTGAAGTTGATTGGCAGGCGTCCGCCCGCAAACCACTTTTTGCGCAGGTAGTAGGCCATGATGATGCCCAGCCCGATGATGCCCCAGCCTTCGTAACGACCCATGTTCACCACCAGGGCAAAAGCCACCATCAACAATCCCGGAATGGCCAGCATCAGATAGTAGGTCCTGGTATAAAAAGCAAACTTCACCGCTGCGCTGAGACTGAGCAGAAATCCGACCAGCACTGAAATGGCATAGAAGGCGACGATCTTGAGCTCGTTGGCGCCAAAACCGAGGGTCAGCAGGATGGCGGTTCCATGGACCACGAATATCGATCTATAGTCGGTACCGTGGGGATTGCTCAGAATCTGCGGCAGGGCCCTGGAACGAAACAGGGTCCGTTTGCATCATTGACGATTTTGTGATTGAGTGTTTTTACACTATCGTTTGGTTTTTCCGTGAGAGAACGTGGCCAAATTCAACCTTTGCTAACGCCATTGAATCTAACTGCCATCTGCAATGTGCTCAGCACGCTCCTGCTGGTAACCGGTGGGTCAATGATACTGCCGGTCCTCTGCTCCCTGATCTATGGCGAAGATGATCTGATCAGCCTGGGGCTGTCATGCGCGATTATAGTTTCCATCGGTCTGGTGCTGCGCCGATTCTTCCGCAGGATCGACGAGCTCTCGTTCAAGGATGGTCTTTTCGTGGCCACCATCGGCTGGGTCATTATCTCCGCCCTCTCCGCCCTGCCCTTTATCATTCACGGCTCCATTCCATCCTTCAGCGACGCCTTTTTCGAGATGATGTCCGGTTATACCACCACCGGTGCGACTATTCTGACCGACATCGAAACACTGCCCCACGGTCTGCTCTTCTGGCGCAGTCAGACACATCTGCTTGGAGGGATGGGCTTTCTGACCCTGACTATTATATTTCTGCCCCACGGTATGGGCGGGGTGCGGCTTTTCAGGGCTGAATCGAGTCCCGGTCAGATCATCACCCGCGATAAATTCATCGCCAGAAACAGAGATGCCATGATCTGGCTCTGGATTATCTACCTGGCCCTGAATCTTCTCCAGACACTGCTGCTGGTGCTGGGAAAAATGGACCTGTTTGATGCCCTGTGCACCGCTTTCGGCACGGTCTCCACATCCGGATACTCACCCAAAAACGCCAGTATCGGCCACTATGACAACGCCTATTTCGACTGGGTAACCATCTGCTTCATGTTTCTGGGCGGTATGACCTTCGTTCTTTTTTTCCAGATGCTGCGCAACAATTTCAGAGAGGTAAGAAAGAATACCGAACTGCGCTGGTACGTGAGCATTCTCTGCATCTTCTGTTTGGCCGTCTCCTTCGATCTCTGGTTGCGCGGTACTTACAGCACTTTTGGAGAATCGCTGCGCTACGGTACATTCCAGGTCACCTCGCTGCTGACGACCACCGGCTTTACCACTGCGGACTACGAACTCTGGCCCCAGGCCGCTCAGATGTTTCTCTTTGCAGTCTGTTTCATCGGTGCCTGTGCCGGCTCCACCACCAGTGGTATCAAGATTGTTCACTACGCGGTGATCTGGAAATACCTCTACGGCTCCATTAAGAAGATCTACATCCAGCCGATGTCAATCGTCTCTGTGCGGCTGAATGGAAGACCGGTGGAGCAGAGCGTCATCGACCTTGCCGTCTGCTACTTCATCGTCAATATTCTGCTGGTCCTGTTTGGCGGTTGTGTTATGGCAGTATCAGATGGACTTGACCCCCTGAGCGCCATGAGCGCAGTTATCTCCGCCCTGATGAATATCGGACCGGGCTTCGGGAGTGTGGGGCCCTCCGAAAATTTTGCCTTTATCTCAGACTTCGGCAAATGGTTCCTGGCCTGGAATATGCTGGTGGGCAGGCTGGAAATGTTTTCGGCGCTGGTAGTGTTCTTTCCCGCTTTCTGGAAAAAATAAGAGTATGGCGATGAGGGGGATACGACTGAAGCACTGTTCTGGGACAGGAGCGAGGAAGGTGTAAGCTCTCGCTAAGCTATTGGCACAGAGCCTGTGGCTGAGGCAAAAAAAAGGGCTGCCCTGAAAATCAGAACAGCCCCGGTAAGACGAAGGGGAAACCTTACATCTGAACTACATTTGTCGCTGCCGGACCTTTAGGACCTTCAGTGACGTCAAAGACGACTTTGGCGCCTTCGTCCAAGGTTTTGAACCCGTCGGACTTGATCTCGCTATGGTGAACAAAGAGATCATTGCCGTTTTCCTGGGCAATGAAACCATAACCCTTTGCATCATTAAACCATTTTACTGTTCCTTCTGACATTTCTACTACTCCTTTGCTATTAGTCCTTCTGGACTATTTGTATTAGAATCGCGTAACTGCGATCCTTTTGTTTCAGTGCAATATGCCTGAAACATTATTGTGCTGACTCATCTAGCGAGCCTTCACGGGTACACATTATATTTCACTTCCTAGCGTCGTCGACTTCCTTTTTTAACTTGCTTGGCCTCGTTGCAGACCAGGGGTCTGCTCTTGTATATCGTTTTGTTCAACGATTCCATGGCCTGTTGACCACTGGACCGTGAGTCCATTTCCACAAACGCAAATCCTCTGGATTTACCTGTGTAGCGATCCATCACCAGGCTGGCATCGACCACCTCGCCGAACTCTTTGAAGAGATCCTGTAACTCTGACTCCGTCACGTTGAATGGAAGATTACCAATATAGAGTTTCATCCTGCTTCTCCTTTGCTATGACCAGCAAGAATCTCTTTGATCAACTGAAATGAAGGGGTGCTACAAGACAGGTGGCGAGTGACGCTATGCGTGATCCGGATAGTGAGGTTATTAATAACCACCGGAGAATAATAAACCGTTGTAGCAAAATAGCAACTAAAAAAAACACACCTCCCTGGGTTCTGCCGGTTTATTTTCCAGTCTCAAGGCCTGCCCAGAAACTGAAATTGCAGGATACATTAATAAAACCAAATTAAATCGTGATGTTATGAGGCCGAGACAAAACAGATTATAAGGGTGTGACTCAGACCCGGATAAATTGTCAGGGATAATAAATCGAGTCAGTGAAAAATATCGCGAGACAAAAGGATTTTGTGGTACAACCTCAAAAACAGCTTCGAGGTCATGACAATGAACTATTGCCCCCACTGCGGTGCTCCGGTCACCAGTAAAATACCCGAAGCAGACGACAGGCCGAGGTTCGTCTGTGAAGCATGCGCTGCCATTCATTACCAGAATCCCAAAATGGTGGTGGGCACCATCCCCGAGACAGGCGGCAGCATCCTGCTCTGCCGGCGCGCTATTGAGCCCGCCCGGGACAAATGGACCCTGCCGGCGGGCTACCTGGAAAATGGCGAGACTCTGCAGGAAGGTGCTGCCCGGGAGACTCTCGAGGAAGCCGGCTACCAGGTGAGCGATCTGGTGCCCTATGCCATTGCCAATATTGCCTCTATCAATCAGGTATATATAATGTTTCGTTGCTCCCTGGCCGACAGTGCCGGTGCGCCCGGCAGCGAGAGCCTGGAGATAAAACTGTTCCAACCACCTGAAATCCCTTGGCAGGAGCTGGCCTTTCGGTCCATACGTGAAGTACTCAAACTTTATTGCCAGGACAGAGAAGAAGGTAAGTTCCCCTTTCATATGATTGATATTCTCTAAGGCGAGCAGTTGCAAAGTTCAGCGCCGCGCTCATAAAAGACATCTGCTTACTCCAGCTTAGAAACCAACCCCCTCGTTCAAGAGCTCCTTTCCTCTCCTATAGTCCCCCACTCCCTATTTTTTATCTTTCACCTTTGTGAATCATGCATAAAATTGTCTACTATGGACAACCGCCCTGTGGCTGGCATGTTTTTCACCCAAAGCCGTCACCGTCCCCGATACGCCACGGTACAAGGAAGTCGGGGTAAGATGTTCGCACTAAAGAGAAAAATGGAGAGCACACTATGTCCAACACCTTGAATTTGGAACATATATTCGATTATGACCAGAATTTTCAAACGATCATGCAGAGCATGCTGCAGTTCGCCCTGGAGTCGTCATTTCAGGGTGTCATGATAACTGAAGCTGAACCAGGTTATCCAATTGTCTACGTCAATCCGGCATTTTGTGAAATGACCGGCTATACTTTTGAAGAGCTGATCGGTAAATCCCCGGCCCTGCTTCAAGGGGAAAAATCAGAAAAAGCGGTCTTAGCTGAGCTGAAGGATAAACTAGACAAAGGTGATATTTTTCACGGAAAAACCTTCAACTACCGTAAAGATGGATCAGAGTTCATCATGGAATGGAAAATTGTTCCCATTCGTGGAGTGGAAGGGGTCACCTCACACTATCTGGCAATTCAGCGAGAGCTCACAGGCACTGATCTGACAGACGGCTCCCTCGACACCACACTGCCAATTTTTTAGGCGGCTACTGTATAAATAGTTGGAAAATTTCCAGCCGAGCTCGATTGTCTGTTTAGAGAAAGTTTAAGGCTACCTTGCAAAATTGTCTTTTTGCCCAAACGCTGCGTTGCGTGTAAAAAATTTATCCTCGGAATATCAACTATATGCCTGCGGTAAAATTTTCACATGCGCCTTGTTTTTGAACCAGAATCCTAATTTTGCAAAGTACCCTTAAGATTAAAAGATTCAGTGCAAAGGTTCGATTACGGAGTGTCGTTGAAGGGGACACTCATACATGTTAATCCTGCTTCCGCTTTGGTAAATTCTGAAATATCCATTGCCACAACCTCGTAGTCCATCGACCTCACCAGCTCTATTGTTTCAGGTGCTGCCGAATTCATGCAGATGGAGTCGAAAATTGGCAGCACATTGGCACCAAATGGCTCCTGCGGCAGGGTCTCAATTTTTTTATAACGGGCAAAAGGGATTGTCTCGATCCAGTCGCTATTGATCAGTATGGTTTCACTGTCCAAGGCCGTACAACCGGTCTTGAGATGGAGGCATCCGGACACATTCACAGGAACGACCTCATAGCCCAGAGGCTCAATGATAGCGGCAAGTGCCTGGATTCCGGCTTTATTGGTCCTTGCAGACTGGCCGACAAAAATATTATTGCCAATTTTCAGCACATCGCCACCCTCAATCTTCGCAGGTAGCTGAAGTCGCTCAACGGGACGGTAGCGACTGAAGAACATTTCCAGCAGCGGCAGCTCTTGGCGACGGGAGGCAACCCCCATCGAAGCGAGTACCGCCACCTCATCAAAGACGATAACAGGATCCTCCACGAATGCACAGTCCGGAAGCGAGCGATTATCAGTCAGGGTTATCACACGGCCCCCAAGTGTTTTCAATGAGTCGCAATAGTTCTTGTGTTGTTCAGCCGCCCTGGCAAAATCTATCGATTCACTGTTGACGAAGGTGAGTTCACACTGCTGCAGTGCGGGCGACGGTACATGGGTTAGAATGGTCAGCATAGATCTTATCCGGGTGGTGATATATAGGTCAGGGCAACATTTTCAGCTATCTCTTCAATATATTCCCTGGAAGCGGGAAGTCTGCCATCCAGCGCTTCTCTTTGGATGCTGTAAAGTAGCATAGATTCCTTAAGGGAGGTAACTTTCGTTAACCCAACCTGGTAGATGTCGAGACATAGAACACTGAGGCTTCCTCTTTCAATTTGATCCGAGAAGGGGTTATGCCAAAAGACCTTTCCTTTTTCGGCACTAATTCACCTGTCTTCTGGAAGAATTTAGTCCAAACGGTTAAACTGGATTCATGAAAACCGTCGCCCGAGATATTATGGACACCGGGTTCCATACCATATCCCCTCAAACCCCTATCAGTGAGGCGGTAAAGATCTTTAAACAGGCCAGCGGCAAGGAGGGACGCAGGATATTCGGTATGATGGTGCTGGATGACAGCGGCAAGCTGGTCGGCATGCTCTCCATGTATGACATCCTGCTGTTCATGCGCCCCAAGCATGTTCACATCTGGGGGAAAATGGATGACATAGACCTCGCTGGCATCATCGATCGCAGCTGTGAGAAAGCCAAGTCGATTCGGGTCGGCGACATCATGTCGCAGGAAATCGTCACCATTGGCCCGAACACTCATAAATTCATGATACTGGATATCATGATCAAGCAGCATATTCGCCGTCTTCCAGTGGTGGAAAATGACAAGATTCTTGGCATCGTCTATATATCGGATCTTTTCTATGATGTCTTGGATCGGTTTACAGATGTCAGGCCTCCTGGGTGAGCAAATCTGTGCAAAACACACTTAGCGGCAAAGTCGTTGCCAGCGCCATACGGCGCAGAATAAACATACTGGGGAAAAATTCGACCATTTCAAGTGCCATAAGTACTCTGATTAAGTACAAAATAGGTGGTCTCCTCGTTGTCGATGAAGATCAGAGTCCTATCGGGGTTGTGTCTAAAACCAACATCCTCGGTGCCTATTATGCATCCCTCCCCCTTGACTCGCCTCTGGAACACCTCATGACAAGTCCTGCGCTCTTCTGTCAACTAGATGATCCCCTGGAAAAAGCGCTGGGAAAAATGAAGGAGCACCAGATATATAGACTTTATGTAAAAGACCCGGAGAATGATTCGGTTGTCGGAGCCCTGGCCTATCCCGACATCGTCGCCATATTATACGAATATTGCTCCCGTTGCCCCCAGAGTCTGTTTAGTCAGACACCTGATTCGACTGAGACAGGAATCGAACGATCTCTGGTAGCTGACTGCATGACCAGAGGCATCAAAAGTGTCAACATGGACGAGCTGCTTTATCAGGTTGTCGAGGAACTGACCATGCATCACATGGGGGCGATTCTGGTCATCGATGCAGACGGACACGGCCGGGGTGTGATATCAAAGACTGACTTGATTTTGGCTTACAATCACGGCGTTTCACTGGAGACCCCTGCCTCAGAAATGATGTCAGTTCCGATTCGCAGCTGCAGGGAAAACGATATGCTGGAGGAAGCCATCCGCAGCATGATCTTCTCAGATGTGCATCGGCTCTTTGTGAAGGTTCCGAACTCTGAAGAATTCAGTGGTGTGTTTTCCCTCACCGATGCCGCAAGAAACAAATCGGGATCGTGCCTGGCATGCATCTCCAGCAGGATCCAGATAACTTCTCACTGACATGAACCTGATCAGAAGAGATGAGTAAAACTGGTCTTGTCAATCAACAACATTTTTCAGGGGATCTGCTGGGGATCAATGACAATGGCAGGAAAGAAAAGATAATTGCTTTTACCGACCATACCTGATAAGCAGTTTCTCTATACATAACGTCACGGACAAACCCGCTTCACGCTTGTTATCCTTTGAGCGAGTGCTGCTTGCTGTCTTTAAGGGCAAGTTTGCCGATTCTTTTTCGCCACCCGAATCTGGTTCTCCCATCTCTTTGAGGATCTTCTGTCGCGAAAATTGTTCCATCGTTATTGATTTGAACTATTGGCCTTTGGTAATTCGCAGTATATCACAAGCTCTAATATGGAGACGATCATGACCCAGGCAAAGAACGGAGACAGTGTAACATTGCACTATACCGGTAAACTCAGCGACGGAACTATATTTGATTCCTCGGAAGGACGGGATCCCCTCCCTTGCACTCTCGGCAGTGGTCAAGTCATACCCGGTTTTGAAGAAGCAATTATTGGCATGTCAGAGGGTGAATCAAAGACTGTCACTATTCCCCAGGATAAAGCGTATGGCCCTTATGATGCCCAAAAGATAATTAATTTCCCCATCGACCAGGTACCACCTGATATCAAGCCAGAAAAAGGAATGATGCTGCAGCTCCAAAGTCAGGAGGGGCAGCCGTTTACCGTACGGGTCACAGAAGTCGCAGAGGAACATGTAACACTTGATGCAAATCCTCCTCTGGCGGGCAAGGATCTCATTTTCGACATCCAAGTGGTATCGATCGAGTCGTAACTAAGACTCTTTCTACAATTAACTCGGGAGTTATAGCTCAGCTCCGTTATCCCCTGCTAGAAAAGCACAGGGCTGAGCTATCACCCGAGTTGAGAAGATCTGCCCCACCCTGTCCACATTCAACCATAATATGGATCAGCCCTGGATCATGAGATAAGGCAGTAATCGAGCATCCTTCTCTCTATCTACTGTCTCCTGGCAGCTGAGCGCCGGTCTATAGCCAAAGGGCAGATGAGTCGGGTTGTCAAATGGCCTGCATTACCACAACCGTCATATCGTCGTATTGCATGGAACCCGCCTGATGCTCTCTTACTGCTTTGATTAACTGGTCGCATACCACAGAAGCAGATGGATTATCCATCCTGCCGACAGCTCCGACAAGGCCGTCGTAGCCAAAATTCACATTTTGTCGGTTAGGTGCATCAGTTATCCCGTCGGAGCAGAGCAACAGCATACTGCCCCTGGTGAGTTCAATCGTCTGTTCGTCCAAGGCAATCTCTTCAAGTACCCCCAAGGCCTGGCCCTTCGCTTTGGGCAGGCGCTGAGCAGAGCCCTGGCCATCGAAAAAAAACGGTATTTCATGACCGGCTCGAACATACTGGAACTGGCGCGTTATGGCATTCAATACCCCGAAGACAACGGTTACGAACATTTCCTTATCGTTCATATCCAGGAGATGGCTATTAACACTTCGCAGCACTTCCTGCACAGACCGACCTGGATGGGCTTCGGCGCGCAGCAAACTGCGGACCATGGCCATGAACAGGGCGGCCGGTACGCCCTTGTCGGAGACATCACCAACTGCAATACCAAGTAAATTATCTCCGAGCGGAATAAAATCGAAAAAATCGCCACCCACGGACTTGGCCGGAAGCATGGTAGCACTGAACTCGTACCCTGCCAGGCGGGGAATAGAACGTGGCAACATGCTCTTCTGGATTTCACCGGCCACCGATAACTCAGATTCCAGCTTGGAGAGCCGCTCAATTTGCGCCACCTGTTCTGCAACTCGAGTTTCCAGCTCTGCGTTCCATCCGGTGAGCTCTTTCGCCTGTTTTATAACTCGAGTTTCAAGTTTTGTGTTCCACTCGGCAATCTCCTTCGCCTGTTCTTCCACCTTGCGGCTTTTTTCCTCGATCTCCTTGAAGAGTCTCACATTCTCGATTGCAATTACAGCCTCGTCGGCAAAGGTCTTGAGAAGCTCTATCTGCTTTCTGGTGAGTGGGCGGACCTCCATTCGGCGGATCAGAATTGCACCAATGGCAACCCCTTCTCGAAGCATAGGAGTAACAAACGTGGTTCGATGGCCGAACTCCAGGGCCAGGGAAGCGCCCAGAGGAAACTGGGCTGAAGCTGCCTGCAGGTCATGCACATGGATTGAGCGACAGTCAACGACCGCTTGTCCTGCCACCCAGTCACGGTCTATGCGATGTAATGTTCCAATCGGCCAGAGGGGGTTTTTTCCATATTTTGCCACAAGGCGAAGCGCATCACCCTCAACCTTAAAGATTTCGGCATCGTTTACATCACAGAGGCGGGCGGCGTTTTCGGCTACCGTCTCCAGAATCAACTGGAGATCAGAGGGAGAGCTTGAAATCGCCCGCAAAATCTCGCTTATTGCTGTTTTTTGCTGTTCAGCTTCGGAGGGTTCAAGTGAGTTCCGTTCGGTTTCTTCCCCATTACTTTCCTGTACTGATTCTCTGAAGGAATGATTCCCGATAAGCAACGATTTGATCTCATTGTTGGGGATTGCCAGAAACCGGCTGGGTTCTGCTGTCATAATCGACGAGGTAAGCACACCGTCGCCAAACCCCACCCAGCCGAAATGCTCTCCAGGATCATAGTATGACAATACCTGTTCATCGCCGTTTGCATCAATTTCTACTGCTTTTGCCCGCCCTTCAAGAACTATAAACAGAGCGTCGCTGGAACTTCCCTTCTCCAAGACGATTGTCTCTTTCGGAAGAGTGTGAGTCATCGTTTTCTCCAGAAAGATTTTCGACTCGTTCTCTGTCAGCCCCAAACGGGTTAAGACGATTTCCCGATTTTTGGTCATCGCTGCCACACCTATTTGACCGGGTGTTTAAAGGACGGTGCCACACCCGAAGAAATTTCTACCTGTCCGCTGCAGTTTATAGGAGATCGCCAAGCCATCGAATGAGTATTTGGATACTGGTTTCGTATTCGAAAGTAGCTGAATTTTAGTCGAAATTTTCAGATAAATTTTACCTGTAACTACCACAGCCGAGAGGAGGGATAAGCGACCCATGATACAGCACTCCTTGTTTACTACCCCAAAAACTACATGCCACATTGTGGTATTAATTAAATCACATTAAACTTGCCGGGTCAAGTGTCAAATCCAATTAGGTGTCAGGAAACAATATCACGTTAAATGACTAATATTGACTGCCGGGGATGAAGCAATAAAGAGGCGGAGGGAAAATGAGTGTGAGGTTGGAATTGTTCCTTATCGGTAAATAGATTACCCTTTGACTATGCAGCTGCCACCCCCAATATACTACCAAATAGAGGAACTCTTCTAATGCCAATGACTTATAGACGATTACTTCTGGTAATTGGTGCTTTGATGATACACTTACTGGTTTGCGGGACAGGACAGGCTCAAAACACAGGCATTTATTCACCCGAACTATTGGCGATGCAGGGTCGTTGGGTTCGGACTGATGCCCCATACATTATTGAATTACGACAAAACCAAAGCCACAAACTGCAGGCCTCCTATTTCAACCCTCGTCCGATACACGTTGAGGAAACGGAAACTGCCAAAAAAGACGGTCTCCAGTATGTCATGATAAAATTGCAGGATGTCAATTATGAAGGTTCAGTATATCTATTAAATTACAATCGAGAACAGGATACACTTCAAGGAATTTACCTGCATGGAGGAAGTGGACAGCGTTTTCAGGTGAGTTTCTCCAGACAGACTTCCCCGTGAGAATGTTGGGGTTGGCTGCCGTCAGAGTCGATCCCTGCTAACCTTCCTGCTTCTGTCAACAGATCGTCCCATCCCTCAAATACTGAGGCTGCGCAGAGACCGTTTCAATTTTTCCCCAATCAAGA
>NODE-418-length-15167-cov-10.9107_pt1 | contig 15167 bp, 17 predicted proteins | sample MGYA00139097_ERZ477577 | MGnify/ENA metagenome assembly ERZ477577 | reverse complement strand
TATCACGACTTCTGAGAAGAAAATGGCTTCTTATTGAGCCTCTTGCAAAAGTCCTGAACTAAGTCTATTCAAAACAACATTGAGCCTTGGTTCTCGTCTTCAAACGAAAAAGTCGTGTCAGGAGGTGATCTGTTTGGCCATTTTTACCTTTTTGGACGGACGTATCCCTCGTCTCTCAGTTTTTAGTTCTTTGACAATCACCAACCAGCGACTTTGAGCAACTGGTCTGCAAACAGAGTCACTATGCCGAACATGGCATGCATCATGACCTTCTCCGGACCGCGAACCTGAACGCTGCGGCCTCCGAACTCATCCTTGAATCGGCCATTGCAGCGCTCCACCGAGGTGCGCTCATTATAGCGTAGTGCTTCATGCGGGGGCTTTGGCGCGAGCTTTTTACTTCGCGGGTTGCGGTCAATGATCGGGACATGACCAAGCGCTTTGCTCTGCTCCCAAATCTGCGTCGCATCATAAGCTGCGTCCATCAGGTCATAACAGGACGTCACCTTGACAGCACTCAGCTTCATCAACGGGATCGCCACCTGGCTGTCATGAAGTGACGCCGACGTCAAGACCGCACTGATCGGCAATCCGCAATCATTCACGTCCAGATGCAGCTTGTAGCCGTGCCAGGTCTCCATATAGCCTTGGGCATTCTTCTTGACGCCTCGATCACAGACCTTTGGCAATTCCGCAAGCGCTTCTTGTGCCGTCTGGAGTCGCTGAAGATCGAGCCGTTTCAGTGGGCGAACCTCACCTTTGGTCGGACGCCCTCGCTTCTTCGCGACCTTGGGCAATTTAATCTTTTTTGCCGGTTTCTCTCGACCTGGAAGAGCCGTCGAATCCCGGCTGATGTGCCCAATCAACTCCGTTCCGAGGTGCTCTTTGACCAGTGAATCGTGGACGACCGTGCCCAAACCGGCCCTGGCATACTCGGCAAAGGCCCGTGAAAAGGTCGATTCCGAGGGAACTTCCTGCCGTTTGCTGAACCCACAGATGATCCGTAGATTCGGGGTACTCAGCAAAGCGTTCCGCAAAGACCTGGTGTGCTGATAACGAAGTAACGCCTTAGCTACAAAGGCCCGAGCGATCGCTTCACGTTCCTTGATCGGTCGTCCCAACCATTGCCGACGGCGACTAACTGGGACATGCTGTTCAATCTGAATCAGCTCAAGAATCTTGACCAGACGCTTCTCCGGTTCTGTGAGCGGATCGGGGAGGCTTTCGTCAAGATAGGGAAACAGACTTTGCTGTACTGTTCCCATCAACCATGATATTTTCGCGTTGAGCTTCATGGGCATCCTCCTGATGATTATTTGGCCTAGTAACCTAATAATATCAGATAGTTGTCCTTGAAGCTCGACTTTTATATGCTTTTACTAAGTGTATTCATAAACGTGAATGTACTTTTGCAAAAGGCTCAAGAAGAAGCCGGTTTTCTTCTCACAAGTCGTGTCAAGCAACCAAGTCAAGCGGGTCCTTCTGGGCCATCCCAATGAGGGTAACGCGCAACCTCGAGCTTCTCTTAGCGTCAGAGTTGCATAGGGGCTAACATAACATTTCACACAGAAGCCCATTCTTAGAGGGTTTGCAAAGACCAACATGTTACCTGGTGGACATTTTGTGGTTTTACTTTTTGTCGTGATTTATCAGCAAACAGTTGGTCCTGGAATAACTGCTGACATATGCCTATAACCGCGTGAGCCGTCAGGCCTAACTCCTGGGGCGTGGATGGCAGAAAGCTCCTCCAGAGTGAACCTGGGGGAGCTTTTTATTCATGGCAGATGAACAGAAATAAATTATGGTTTGAGTTGCTCAGTGGCTAGCTCGTCGTTCATGGCCGTTAAACAACTGAGAGGCCTCAGGTACGGACTTAATTCGGATAGGATCAACTCCAACCACGACCCAGCCGCTTTTTCGTCTAAATTTTGTCACGCGATTTTTTTCGAGCAGAGCATCTAACATTGGTGGATGGCAAAAGAGAACAGTGCCGTCGTTTGTTAATGTTTCGATACGAACCAACCCTATATTTCTCTGGCTAAAGAGCGCAGACATAGTCACCTCCTCGGAAAGAAAAGGTCTATTACAAACGCTAGCCAAACAAGCCAAAATCAAAAGGGGAAGCTGCGTTTGCAACATCTGACAACCTTGTTATCTCATTATATCAAAATTGCGTAGAGGAAAGTGACTTTTCCGCTTTTATTTTTAATCTCTATCAGAGTGATGCCGGGGGCTTTTTGTCAACTAAATGCAACAACTACCAAGTCTCAACTATATACCTATTCATCGGTGTCAAAATCACTCTGTACACATAAGTGTTATCGTCACAAAAAACTTGATACATAAGTCCTCCTTCTGTTTGTCTTATATAATTTACTTCATTGCTAGAACTGCAAACATAACCATTCACAAGAATTACTCTTACGAGTTTCTGTTTCTTTTCATAATTTGTAATTTTCTGAATAGCTAACAAGTTTACCGGGATAAGGAACACGACGAGCAGCAACACCAATTTTTTCATAATCCACTTCCTTTTTTAAAAAATGCTTGGAATTAATATCAACAAGGGGATGCAAATGTCAAAAATTTCTTCCAAAGCGATTCTGGGGGACTTTTTTGCAAACAATAAGTGGTAGAGAAGTGGTAGAGATTGACGATAAAACAACAAGGACTTACGCTTTAAAAATAACGTAAGTCCTTGTTTTTATTGGCGGCCCCGACAGAATTCGAATCTGTGACCTACCGCTTAGGAGGCGGTTGCTCTATCCAGCTGAGCTACGGGGCCTTAAAAATGAAGTCTGGCCCTCTACTTAAAAGTTAAGCAGGCTGTAAACCTTACCTTCCGGTAGACGCTTGCGCCCTTCAAGGAAGTCCAACTCTGCCATAAAGGCACACTCGACAACTTCGGCACCGAGCTCTTCTACAAGCTTCACAACGGCTGAAACCGTACCACCGGTCGCCAGCAGATCGTCGGCAATAATAACCTTATCCCCTTTATTAAAGGCATCTTCATGGATCTCGAGAGTATCGGTCCCATACTCAAGGTCGTAGGTGATTTGTCGTACCTTGGATGGCAACTTGCCGGGCTTTCTAACCAGTGTGACACCGACCCCGAGCTTGTAGGCCAGAGCGGAGCCCAAAACAAAACCACGGGCCTCGACACCGACGATTTGATCGATTTTCTTACCGACATACCTATGGGCAATGAGATCGATCATGCGATGAAAACTGCGCGCATCAGAAAGCAGGGTCGTGATGTCTTTAAAGATAATCCCTTTCTTGGGGAAGTCGGGGATATCGCGAATAATACTTTTCAGTTCTTCCATTATTTATCCTCGTTTGCAGATGGCTCGCGTTCTGCCAGGAGAGTCCGTAGCTTTTCAAGGCTCTTTGCTTCAATCTGTCGGATACGTTCCCGGGTCACACCAAACTGGCGACCAATGGTATCCAGGGTTTGCGGATCACGGTCATCCAATCCGAAACGCAGAGCAATGATCTCTTTTTCATTATCATTGAGGGTCGCCAGGAGGTCGGCGATGATCTTGTACTTGTTGAGCCACTCGGCAAGTTCGAGGGGGTTGACGACGGTGGTATCCTCGATTGTATCGATCAGGCTGTAGTCGCTGTTTTCGCCCATAGGGTGTTCTATAGAAAAGGTTTTCTTGAGCAGCACCATGAGCCGGCGGACATAGGCAGGCTCTACACCCATGGCTTCAGCAACTTCTTTAATTTGCGGCTCGCGATTATAGACACGGACTAACTCGCGGGTGATCTTGATCAGCTTGTTGATATCGTCTGATACATGGACAGGCAAGCGAATCGTTCGGCTCTGATTAACCAGAGCACGCTCGATTGATTGACGAATCCACCAGGTTGCGTAAGTCGAGAAACGGCACTCTTTACTGAGCTTGAACCGCTCAACGGCTTTGATCAGGCCAAGGTTGCCCTCTTCGATCAAATCAAGGAAAGGCAAGCCACGATTCATGTAGCGTTTGGCAATCTTGACGACCAGACGGAGGTTCGACTCGATCATACGATCACGAGCAGCCATGTCACCATCGTCAATTCGACGTGCCAGCGCTCTCTCCTCTTCAGCGGTCAACAAGTTGGTTTTCTGAATATCTTTGAGATAGAGCTTGATCGCATCCATCGCAAAGTCTTCGTAGTCTTCCGTTGCCGCCTTCTCTTTTTCTTCGCGCTCTACAGCGGCAAGAGCCGCAGTATCGGGCTCAACTTCTACCAGAAGAGACGTTTTCTGAGCTTCGTCCTCGATCTCTACTTTTTCACTGTCCTGCATGGCATCATTCATAACACGAACTCTTTCTGCACAGGGGTTATGTGGCTTTTGAGTTGGGCATGGTAACAGCGGTCACTGAAGTTACTTTCGGTTAATGAGTCTAAGTGAGCACTCCGCCTAAGGCAAGTATAAAATCGGATTTACAGCCGACTTCCCCTTGCGGATTTCGAAATGAAGACGGGCACTTTGCCCGTTTGGCGGCAAACCACTGAGGGCGATCTTTTCACCCTGGCCGACAAAATCATCCATCTCCACCAGATTCTTATGGTTATAGCCATAAATACTGAAAAAACTGTCAGAATGCTCAAGGATGACAAGGTTGCCATAACCAGGAATCGCATTGCCGCTATAGATGACCTTGCCCGAGGCTGCGGCTGTAACAGTAGAGCCTTTCTTCAGGTTTATTTCTATACCTTTGTAAACTTTCTGGCCCTGCTTGCCGAACTTGTTCAGGACCTTGCCTTTAGCTGGCCAGACAAAGATCCCCTTGGCAGGCTTGCTTGGTGTCACTGATTTTTTTGCGGTGGTTGTCGTTTTGCGCGGTGCTGTCTTAACCGTAGAAGGTTTCGCCTGAGCCTTGGCTGTTGTGGTCGTCTTGCGGGACGGACTCGACGTTGATTTTTTGCTCGTGACCGATGTGCTCGGAACATGCAACTTCCGGGTGGCTCCGGGAATAAAGATTCTCTGACTGGCTTTAAGTTGCTTGGGGTCCTTGATGTTATTGATACTGGCCAGCCGGCTCTCTTCAACCTTGTAAGTACGAGCAATCCGGTAAAGCGTCTGCCCTGGTTGAACAGTGTGATAGATACCAGTCGGAGCGCAGGCAAAAAGCACTGCGCAGCAAAGTATCAGGATCAGACTATTTAGGGCCGTTCGTGACATCAGAGCATTGGTCCCCAGGGTTCTTGACAGCAGCAAGTTTTATATAAAGCCGTTCACAACCGTCAGTTTCTTACATCAGAGAACATATTTCAACAGCAGGAATCCGCCAAACAACAGAATCAGGAAAACGATGCTGAGCAGGTTGAAATAGCGATCGATAAAATCACGCATTCCCGGGCCGTAGCGATGCAGCAACCATGCGACCAGGAAAAAGCGTAAACTGCGACTGATCAGCGAAGCGATCAGGAAGATGACCAGGTTGATCTGGAAGACACCGGAACCAATCGTAATCACCTTATAGGGGATCGGTGTGAAACCGGCGGTAAAGACCACCCAGAAACCATAGGCATCAAACAGGGACTGCACCTTGTCAAAGACATGGGGCGTGAAGCCGGGGATATAGTCAAAAAAGAAGCTGTTAACCAGTGGCCAGGCGCCCCACCCTATGCCATAACCTAGCAGGCCACCGAGCACTGACCCGGCCGAGGCCAGGAGCGCAAAACGCCAGGCACGGGAAGGCAAGGCAATACAAAGGGCGATCAGCAAGACATCTGGAGGGACCGGAAACACTGAGGATTCGATCAGCGCCAGAAAAAAAAGAGCCGGACCGCCATAGGGGGTTTCGGCCCAATGCAACACCCAATCGTAGAGCTTTCGTATCATGCGCATTCTAGTTAGTTCTCCTGCTTCCAGCCCTGGCTTCCAATCAGAGGGACAAAACGGCAGCCAAGCATCTTCTCTTCTTTGTACTCAGCTTCCCCGACGCGGGTAATTCGCATTAAAACCTGACTTTCACGATCACCGACCGGTATGATCAAGCGGCCGCCAAGCGATAACTGATCCAGGTACTCCTGTGGGACTTTTGGGGCGCCCGCCGTGACGATAATGCCATCAAACGGGGCCATATCCTGCCAACCAACAGTGCCATCGGCGAGGCGGATATTCACCTTACTGAAGCCGTTGTCATCCAATACCTTACGGGCGCGGCGAGCCAGTGAGGCGATGCGCTCGAGGGAGAAGACACGGTCAGCGAGCAGGGCCAGAACTGCCGCCTGATAACCAGACCCGGTGCCAACCTCCAGAACCCTTTCAGAGCCATCAAGCATCAAAGCTTCACTCATGACCGCAACCATGTAAGGCTGGGAGATCGTTTGTTTCTCTCCGATTGGCAGCGGTGCGTCCTGGTATGACTTGCCGGCAAGAGCCTCTTCGACAAATTTATGACGAGGGACCTTGAGCATGGCATCAAGAACACGCGGGTCTGTGACGCCGCGGTCAATAACCTGCTCCTCAACCATTCTGCGGCGAGAGATCGTATAATCCTTCACGAATCATCTCCCGGCTTATCGGCCGTCAACAGAGTCTCTTCCAAACGCCACTGGCGGAGCCTTTCCATAGCAGCATAGTTGGTCAAATCGAGGTGCAGAGGTGTCACAGAAACATAACCGTTCTGAACAGCATGAAAATCAGTCCCCGCCAGATCCTGGAAACTAAGTTCTCCAGCGCCGATCCAGTAGTAGGTCCGCCCTCTCGGGTCGCGATTCTGGACAACGGCATCTCCATAAACCCGCTTGCCTTGTCGCGTCAAGCGAATTCCCTGAGGAGCCGAATCGGGAACATTGACATTAATGAAGGTGTCTGCAGGAAGGCCATGCTCCAGGACAGTTTCTGCCATCTGCCTGGCGACAGCGGCTGCAGATCTGAAATTGTCGTAGGAAAATTCTTTCGAAGCCAATGAGATAGCAATCGCAGGAACCCCCATCAGAGTGGCCTCCATAGCCGCCGCGACAGTCCCTGAATAGGTCAGATCGTCACCCATGTTGGCCCCTTTATTGATACCCGAAACCACCAGCGCAGGCTTTTCCTTGAGCAAACCATGAATGCCAAGGTTGACGGCATCTGTGGGTGTGCCACTAACGGCCCAGCGATCCGTTTGAATTTCTTCGGCGCGCAAGGGAGCATGCAGGGTTAAGGCGTGACCAACGGCGCTTCTCTCCCGGTCAGGGGCAACAACGACAACTCTACCCAGAGATTGCATTTCATCGGCGAGAGCCTGCAAACCAGCGGAATGAATTCCATCATCATTTGTTAGTAAAATCAGCACGAGTTATGACAAGAAGAGAGCTAATAAAGGGCTGTAACGATTCAAGGGTTTGCTTCCAGACTTTTCTTGAGGCGCAGAAGGTCCTGGCGGATCTCCTTAAGAAGCTTTGGATCGTAAGACCCAGACAAGGGCAATGCAAGCTGATCAGAGGCTTCAGCAGGAGCTTGTTTCTTGGTTTTAACTTGAGCAGGAGCAGCGGGCGCGTCAACCGCTACTTCGGCAAATTTTGCAGCCGGCTTCTCGCGTAATTTCTTGCGAGCGCCAGCAATAGTGAAGCCCTGATTGTAGAGAAGGTCTTTAAGGCGCAGGATCAGTTCAACATCCTGCTTGCGATAGAGTCGCTGGTTACTGCGGCTCTTGTTAGGACGGATGGCTTTAAACTCTGTCTCCCAATAGCGCAGGACATGAGTTTTAATGCCGGTGAACTTGGCAACTTCACCGATTTTATAATAGAGCTTTTCAGGAATCTGAAAATCCATGCGCCGAACTCCTGGAGATGGCGGAGCGGGCCAGCTTTACTACTCCGAGTCGTTGATAGCTGCTTTAAGAACCTGGCTCGGCTTAAAGGTCAGGATCCGACGCGAGGAAATTTCAATCTCGTCGCCAGTCTGGGGGTTTCGACCTCGGCGTGTCGCTTTGTCTTTTACAACGAAATTCCCGAAACCGGCAATTTTGATTTTATCACCGTCTTCGAGAGTGGTTTTCATAATATCAAAAACCATTTCGACGATCTCTGCGGATTCTTTTTTAGAGAAACCGGTCTTGAGATACACATTTTCGACAAGATCCGCCTTAGTCATATATATCATCCTCCAAATTTGATATCTACCCGAATTTTCAGGTTTTTATATCACAGCAAGAGGACTCTAAGCAACTGATTTTTTAACGAAGCTCGGCACCGAGCTCCTTTTCCATGGCCTTAATCAGCTTTCCGTGAAGATTCTGTATTAATTCATCGGTCAGAGTTCGGTCCATTGCGCGATAGCAGGCGCGGATCGCCAGACTCTTTTTGCCTTCAGGAACGCCCTCGCCACAGTAGACATCAAAAAGTTCAATACTCTCCAGATCCTTGATCTTGACACGGTTAAGAATCGAGAAAACCTGCTGCGCAGCCACATCAATATCTACCAGGAAAGCCGAGTCTCGCTGGACATCCGGGAAGCGTGAGAGGGGTTTGAATTGAATCGTCTTGTCACCGAGTTCAAAGAGCGCTTCGATATCGATATCACAGAGAATTGATGACGGAGCAAGGTCAAAATTGCGAATCACTTCAGGGTGCAACTCACCCAGGGTTCCGAGCAACCGCTCATCCTGATAAATCGCACAGGACTTGCCGGGATGGTAAAAAGCTTCATCATGTTCAACCTGCCAGCACACGTCACTGACGCCGAGGTTGCTTAACAGCTGCTCGACAACGCCCTTCATATCGAAGAAATCGGCTTCATCTGCCGACTGTGCCCACCCCTGGGATTCACGCCGGCCACAGAGGAACGCTGAAAGGCGCAGGCTTTCACGTGCCATCTCGGAGTCTTCAACAGGTTGGAATACCGGGCGCAACTCAAAAAGTGCCAGATCTTCGCTACGATAGGCCAGGTTACGTGAAGCCGTTTCCAGAAGGCTCGGCACCAGGCTGGTTCTCATCACCCCCTGCTCTTCCGTGAGAGGATTGAGGATATTAACGTTCTGTCGGCGCGAATCGTTTTCGGCAATTCTCAGTTTATCAAGACAGCTCGCGTTATAGAATGAATAGTTGATAATTTCTGAGTAGCCCAATTCAATCAGTAAGTCTCTGACTTGTCTTTCACTGCTCAGATGCTCGGGGAGTTGCTGGCAAGTCAGGGTGCTGACTGGCATGGTTACAGGAATCTGGTCATAACCAACCAAGCGTGCGACCTCTTCAACAAGGTCAATCTCCCGCTCAAGATCAGGACGGAAGTTAGGAATTTCTACCTTAACGGCTCCGTCATGAAGAACACAATTAAGGCCTATTGAAGTAAGCTTATGACAAATATCATCGGCATCGACCTCAAGACCGAGGATTTGGCTGGCTTTTGATGCAGTGACCGTCACGGTACGGCGTGGCAAAGCGGAAGGGTACTCATCAACAACACCTTTGGCGACCTGCCCTGACGCCAGCTCTGCAATCAATGCCGTAGCACGATCTAGAGCCAGGGGCACCATGTCAACATCAGTGCCACGTTCAAAACGATGAGAGGCATCCGTATGCAGACCCAGCCGCTTACTGGTACGACGGATGGTCACCGGATTGAAGTATGCGCTTTCCAGCAGAATGTCTGTTGTCTCGGAACTAACTTCAGAATTGCCACCACCCATAACGCCTGCAAGGGCAATAGGGCCCTCACCGTCACAGATCACCAGGTCTGCAGCCAACAGGGTGCGAACCTGACCATCGAGTGTTGTGAATTCAGCCCCCTCCTCTGCTCGACGCACCACGATCCGCCGTTCACGCAAAAGATTGAAGTCGAATGCGTGCAGTGGCTGGCCCAATTCCATCATGACAAAGTTGGTCACATCAACGACGTTGTTGATTGATCTCAACCCGACAGCCTCGAGACGACTTACGAGCCACTCCGGTGATGGACCGATCTTTACATTCTCGATCAGGCGCGCCGCGTAACGAGGGCACAGGATGGGGTCTTCAAGAGTTACTGAAGTTTTCCCGGCAACCAGGGTGTCATTCTCGTTGATGACAGGCAGAGGAAGGCGCAACGGAGCGTCCGCCATAGCGGCAACCTCACGTGCGACACCAACAACGCTCAGACAGTCTGATCGATTCGGCGTCAAACCGATCTCATACATGACATCCTTGAGACCCAACTGTTCGAATACCGGACGACCCAAATCAAGATCTGAAGGCAAGATCATGATGCCCTCAGATTCTTCCGACAGACCCAGCTCGCTCATTGAGCAGAGCATGCCGAAGGACTCCTGGCCGCGGATCTTCGACTTTTTGATCTTGAAGTTTCCCGGCAGGACCGTACCCACCTGCGCCAGGGCAATCAGATCACCGGTTTTGTGATTTTTGGCTCCACAAACAACCTGTTGTGTAGCGCTGCCTGTATCAACCGTACAGACGGTCAGTCGATCAGCGTCAGGGTGTTGCTGCACATCTGCAAGGCGGGCGACAATGACTGTGTCCAGCCCTTCTCCCAAACGCTCCATAGCGTCAACCTCGAGACCAGTCATGGTCAACCGATGGGAAAGATCGTCAGCACTAAAATCGAAATCAACGTATTCCTTGAGCCAGTTCAAGGTGACCTTCATACCTAAAGTCCTTTATTAAACAAAAGCTGTAACCAGCTAAACGTAAACTAAAAAAGCCATTGCCATACTGCCAGGCCCAAGCCCCCGACAACCAGCCCCCGTCCTTAGAATTGCTTCAAAAACCTCATATCGTTTTCAAAGAAGAGGCGCAAATCATTGACGCCGTACTTAAGCATGGCGAGACGCTCAATGCCCATACCAAAGGCAAAGCCACTATACAACTCAGGATCATAGTTAACTGATTTGAAGACCTCAGGATCAATCATCCCGCTGCCCAGGATTTCAAGCCAACCGGAGTTGCTGCAGACACGACAACCACTGCCGCCGCAGATCACACACTGGATATCGACTTCGGCGCTAGGTTCTGTGAAAGGGAAAAAAGATGGACGAAACCGAACGGCAACATTCTCACCAAAAAACTCAGTGATAAAGGTCGTCAGAATCCCCTTCAGATCACCAAAGGTCACTTTGCGATCAACCAGGAACCCTTCAATCTGGTGGAACATCGGACTATGAGTGATATCTGAGTCACGTCGATAGACAGTGCCCGGAGCAACCACACGTACAGGCGGCTCGTGATCCAGCATAGTACGAATCTGAACAGGTGATGTATGCGTACGCAAAACAACATCTTCCGAGATGTAGAAGGTGTCCTGCATATCACGAGCCGGGTGATCTTTTGGAATATTCAGAGCTTCGAAGTTATAGAAGTCTTTTTCGATTTCCGGGCCCTCGGCAACACCGAAACCCAGGGCTGTGAAAATTCCAACAACTTCTTCTGTCACTTGAGTGATCGGATGCTTGAAGCCAGTTCTCTGAACGCGACCGGGGAGTGTCACATCGAGACGTTCGTTGGCAAGTTTCTGTTGCATCAATTCCTGACGCAGAGACTCTTGCCTCAGAGCAAAAGCGTCCTCAAGACGGCTCTTCACTTCGTTGGCAAGACCACCAATCAGCGGGCGTTCCTCAGGAGAAAGTTGCCCCATACCCTTCATGACAGCAGTGATCTCGCCTTTCTTACCCAGGTAACGAGCGCGAACCTGCTGCAATTCAACTTCACCAACAGCTTCGTTCGCTGCCAGCAAAGCGGCTTCTTCGATCTTATTCAGTTTGTCTTTCATGATATTCCAGACCAGAGAATACTACGACCTGACGGAAAGCCAGGTCGTAACTAAAAAAAAAGAGATGGGGTAAGCCCCATCTCTTTAGCGTTCGGCAGTTACTGAAGCTGGGCCTTGGCTTTCTCTACGATAGAGCCAAAACCAGTTGGGTCAGTGACAGCGAGCTGGGCAAGGATTTTGCGATCGATATCGATCTGTGCCTGCTTCAAGCCGTGAATCAAGCGGCTGTAAGAGAGGCCATTGTCACGTGATGCAGCGTTGATCCGGGCAATCCAGAGGGCCCTGAAATCACGCTTGCGAACACGGCGGTCACGATATGCATAATTGAGTGCGCGATCGACGGCTTCGGTTGCACTCCGGAACAGTTTGCTGCGGGCGCCACGATAGCCTTTTGCAAGCTTTAATACCTTGTTACGTCTACGTCTGGCTTTAAAGCCTCTTTTTACTCTTGCCATTGCTTTTCTCCTTGTAAGTCAGTAAAGCGGTCATTGCCGCCACCCGGATCTGCAGGGGGAGATATTAAGCCCCACAGTTCACGAGTTGTGTGGATACTGCGCGTCCCTTACAGGTAAGGGATCAGGCAGCGAATATTCTTGGCGTCGGACTTGTCTACCAGAGTCGAGTGACGCAGATCACGCTTACGCTTAGTCGATTTCTTGGTCAGAATGTGACTGGTAAACGCCTTATTGCGCCGGATCTTGCCGGTTCCAGTCTTACGGAAGCGTTTGGCTGCTCCACGATTGGTCTTAATCTTAGGCATTACGTTTCTCCTTATATATTTTGATTCTGTAACGACCTTAAGCCGTTATCTTTATTTCTTAATCGGGCTGATCACCATGCTCATGAAGCGTCCAGACATATTCGGCCTGCTTTCAACCTGTCCTATTTCCTTACAATCAATCGCGACTCTTTCGAGGATGCGACGACCGAACTCAGGATGTGTCACTTCACGGCCACGGAACATGATCGTAACCTTGACCTTGTTACCTTCGCCGAGGAAACGCAAAGCGTTTCTCACCTTAAACTGGTAATCGTGGTCATCAGTTTTGGGACGCAGCTTGACTTCCTTGAGCTCAACCCTGACCTGCTTTTTCTTTGCTTCAGCAGCACGCTTGCTCTGCTGATACTTATATTTGCCATAATCCATAATCCGGCAAACAGGGGGCTTTGCGGTCGGCGAGACTTCAACCAGGTCAAGGCCTTGTTCTTCTGCAGCGTGTAAAGCAGAGTTTAGGTCCATAACCCCCAGCTGGTTGTTCTCGTCATCAATAACGCGAACTTCGCTGGCACGAATTGCCTGGTTGATATTTGTTGTGTCCTTACTTATGACGCACCTCCTAGTGAAACTGTCGACATTCTTCTTGAATGAATTGCACAAAGTCCGCTGGCGTCATAGGTTCCAGGTTTTCGCCGGAACGGTGACGAGCGGTAACGGTACCGGCGGCGACTTCCTGATCGCCGATGACCAACATATATGGAACTTTTTCCATCTGGGCTTCGCGAATCTTGAATCCCAGCTTTTCATTACGTAAATCAGCCTGTACGCGAACACCCTGCTCACGCAGTTCTTCACAGACCTTATCAACATAATCGGCCTGGTTATCGGTCACGTTGAGAACTTTTACCTGAACCGGAGAAATCCAGAGAGGGAAGTTGCCCGCGTAGTGCTCAATCAACACGCCAATAAAACGTTCAATGGCCCCCAGGATAACCCGGTGGACCATGACCGGCCGATGTTTCTCGCCGTCACTCCCGACATAGTTGAGGTCAAACCTCTCCGGGAGGGTGAAATCGCACTGGATTGTAGCACACTGCCACTTCCTGTCAAGAGCGTCCTTCAGCTTGATATCGATCTTCGGACCATAGAAAGCGCCGTCGCCTTCGTTGATCTCGTAAGGCAGGCCGGTGTCATCAAGAGCACTCTGCAAAGCCTTGGTTGCACGCTCCCAATCTTCGTCGGAACCGATGGCTTTTTCAGGGCGCGTTGAGATTTCCAACTCATACTCGAAACCGAAGATACCCATGACATACTGGACAAAGCTCAAGACGTCTTTTATCTCAGCATCGAGTTGCTCCGGCATGCAGAGGATATGAGCATCGTCCTGGGTGAATCCGCGTACACGCAGCAGACCGTGCAGGACGCCACTCTTTTCGTGGCGATGAACCGTTCCCAACTCGAAGTAACGCAAGGGAAGATCACGATAAGAGCGTCTCCTGGACTTGTAGATCAACATATGAGCGAGACAGTTCATCGGCTTGATGCCATAACTCTGCTCGTCAATCTCTGTAAAATACATATTCTCGCGGTAGTTATCGAAATGCCCCGAGGTTTGCCAGAGCTCAGTACGCAGGATCTGCGGACCCATGACGATATCGTAGCCACGTTTTACGTGCTCACGCTTTTCAAAGTCTTCAATCAAGGTTCTCAACATAGCACCCTTGGGATGCCAGATCACCAGACCCGCGCCAGCTTCTTCGCTGAAAGAGAAGAGATCAAGATCACGACCAAGCTTGCGATGATCACGTTTCTTGGCTTCTTCGATACGATGCAGGTACTGCTTGAGTTCTTTTTTATCGGTAAACGCTGTCGCGTAAATGCGCTGCAGCATGGCGTTCTTTTCATCGCCACGCCAGTAAGCACCGGCAACGCTGGTTAGCTTAAAGACCTTAAGCATGCCCGTTGTAGGAATATGAGGCCCACGACACAGGTCAACAAAGGTGCCTTGACGATAAAGGGTGACTTCCTCCACGTCGAGGTCTTCAATCAGCTCAACCTTGTAGTCCTCCCCCATCTCACGGAACAGTGAGATCGCCTCGGAGCTTTTAACGACCTGGCGTTCGATAGGCAGGTTGGCCTTGGCCAACTCCTTCATTTTCTGCTCGATCGCATCAAATTCTTCGGGGCTGAAGGTATGCTTGTCACTGAAGAAATCGTAATAGAAGCCCGACTCGATCGCAGGGCCTATGGTCACCTGAACGTCCTGACCGTAAAGCTCTTTAACCGCATGGGCCATCAGGTGGGCAGTCGAATGACGATAGATCTCAAGACCTTCGGGGGTATTGAGGGTCACCAGACGTAAATCAACGTCGGTATCGATAGAAGTCGTCACGTCGACCAAAGTGTCACCAAGAAAAGCAGCAACGGTCTGGCGCGCAAGACCCTCACCAATGGAACGAGCGACGTCAAGCGGCGTTGTTCCGGCAGCGACTTCCTTAACAGTTCCGTCTGGCAATGTTACGTTCAGCATCGACATCTTGATTTCCTTCTGGTCACTTTGCACTAACGAAAAGAGGCATCCATGGATGCCTCTGCCTGCCTTGAGCGATTTTGGTAGACGCGCGCGGGATTGAACCGCGGACCCCTACAGTGTCAGTGTAGTGCTCTCCCACTGAGCTACGCGTCTTCACTCAAAATGCTGCATACATTTAACAAAGGAGACACGCCCTGTCAAGCACTTTTCAGCACTTTTCAGCGTAA
>NODE-417-length-15178-cov-6.75031_pt1 | contig 15178 bp, 13 predicted proteins | sample MGYA00139097_ERZ477577 | MGnify/ENA metagenome assembly ERZ477577 | reverse complement strand
TATTGTCTGCTGCTTCTGCTTCCACGTCGTATAAGCTGATATCAATTTCAGTACCAAAGGCAAAAAGCTTGGCTTGGCGTGTTACGGGCTCATTGTCACAGGCAGTTAAAAAAGTAACTAAAAGTAATAAAAGTGTAGCTAATCTCATGATAATTGTTGCTCAATGCTATCCATTAAATCGTTGGCGATAGATAAATTAAATTGTGAGTCGAGTTCGCGTATACAGGTAGGGCTTGTGACATTTATTTCAGTTAGGTAATTCCCTATTACATCTAAACCGACAAATATCAGACCTTTTTCGCGTAATTTAGGGCCTACTTGTGCACAAATCCAGCGATCATGTTCAGTTAGTGGTTGGCCTACTGCACGGCCACCTGCAGCTAAATTGCCACGTGTTTCACCTTGAGCTGGAATTCTGGCTAAGGCATACGGTACAGGTTCACCGTTTATCATTAAAATGCGTTTATCACCTTCAGTAATTTCAGGAATAAATTTTTGAGCCATAATTGAAGTACGGCCATGATTAGTCAGTGTTTCAATAATTACGCTGAAGTTTGGGTCGTCATTCTTTACGCGGAAAATAGACGCGCCGCCCATACCATCAAGTGGCTTGAGGATAATATCGCCATGTTGCTTTTGAAAGTCTTTTATTAATGCTGCTTTGCGAGTAACCAATGTTTCAGGACAACATTGGGGAAACCAAGCTGTGAACAGTTTTTCATTGGCATCACGTAAGCTTTGCGGGTTATTGACAATAAGTACACCGTCTTGCTGAGCTTGTTCTAGTAAATAGGTACTGTAGATATACTCCATATCAAAGGGAGGATCTTTACGCATTAAAATGGCGTCGAGCTCACTGAGTTTTTTGGTTTCAACATCATCTAATTCAAACCAATGAACAGTATTTTCTTGAACAGTAAGACGCTTCATTTCAGCAGATACGGTGCCTTGATGTAAGAAGAGATCCTGTTGCTCCATATAGTAAAGTGTCCAGCCTTTAGCTTGAGCGGCCAATAGCATGGCGAAGCTACTATCTTTCTTGATATTGATGGCTGAAATAGGATCCATCACAATGCCGATCTGTCGACTCATCTTTTTTACCCAATCTAAATAATTTTAGGTATCGATCTTACCTGAAATTTATGGGCTAAGAAGGGTTTCATTTCGCTTTATTGAGGTATTAACTTGAAGAGAGCCTGATATGTGACGAGTACATACTTTATCTTATCGACTCGTTTAGCCTTTTCATTGATAAATCCTGCTCATGCACCTATAAGAATAGTGAGATATTCGCTATAATCAGGGAGTTTTGATTATAGATTGTGATATTTACGAATGACTACAACATCAGTAGCAGTGGCAGATACGCCAAAAACCTTTCAAGAACTGATTTTAAGGTTGCAACAATATTGGGCTGAGCAAGGCTGTGTATTACTCCAGCCATATGATATGGAAGTCGGCGCGGGTACATTCCACCCAGCAACATTCTTACGTGCAATTGGTCCAGAACCATGGAGTGCGGCTTATGTGCAGCCTTCACGTCGGCCTACAGATGGTCGGTATGGCGAAAATCCAAATCGTTTACAGCATTATTACCAATTCCAAGTAGTGTTAAAGCCATCGCCAATTAATATTCAAGAGTTGTATTTGGATTCTTTGAAAATGTTGGGAATCGATACGTCTGTTCATGATATTCGTTTTGTAGAAGATAACTGGGAATCACCGACATTAGGTGCCTGGGGGTTAGGTTGGGAGATCTGGCTGAACGGTATGGAAGTGACTCAGTTTACCTACTTCCAGCAAGTTGGTGGACTAGAATGTAGTCCCGTTGCCGGTGAAATCACCTATGGCCTTGAGCGTATTGCAATGTATTTGCAAGGCGTGAGTAGTGTTTATGATCTTGTTTGGTCTGATGGTCCAATGGGTAAAGTGACTTACGGTGATGTATTCCACCAAAATGAAGTTGAAATGTCTGAATATAATTTTGACCATGCTGATGTAGATAGTCTGTTCGTTAATTTTGATACTTACGAACGTGAGAGTGCTCGAATGATTGAAGCGGGATTACCGTTACCAGCCTACGAATTGGTATTAAAAGCATCACATACATTTAATTTATTAGATGCCCGTAAAGCGATTTCAGTAACAGAACGTCAGCGTTTCATTTTACGTGTTAGAACATTGGCTAGGGCTGTTGCTCAGGCTTATTACGATCGTCGTGAATCTTTAGGCTTCCCTATGCTGCAAGCAGATAATGCGGAGGCAAAATAATGAGTAATACACGTGATTTATTGATTGAGCTAGGTACAGAAGAGTTACCACCAAAAGCATTGAAAAAATTAATTCAGGCGTTTGAAGTAAGTATCAAAAAAGGTTTGGAAGCGGCAGAGTTGAGTTTTAGTTCGATTCGATCTTATGCAGCGCCTCGTCGTATGGCTGTTATTGTTGATGATTTGCAAGAAAAACAAGAAGACCGTCTAGTCGAGCGTCGTGGTCCAGCAGTTGCTTCTGCTTTTGATGATGACGGTAACCCAACTAAAGCGGTACAAGGTTTTGCCCGTTCATGTGGAGTTGAAGTTGAAGATCTTGAAACGGTTGAGACTGATAAAGGTGCTTGGCTGGTATTCAAAAAGGAACAAACAGGTAGTAATGCGGAAAGTTTAGTACCTGATATTTTACAGCAAGCGCTTAATGATTTACCTATTCCAAAACGTATGCGTTGGGGAAGCTTGCCAGGTGAATTTGTGCGACCTGTTCATTGGCTTGTATTGTTATTTGGTAATGACGTAATTCCATTTGATACTTTAGGTGTAAGTGCTTCAAGAGATACTCAGGGTCACCGTTTCCATCACCCAGAAGCCATTCGAATTGAGTCTGCACAAACCTATGTCGCTCAATTAGAAACAGAAGGTCACGTCGTCGTTGATATGACTGCTCGACGTGAAGCGATTAGAGGTCAAGTACTGGAACTGGCGACTAAGCTTGGTGGTGAGGCAGTATTAAATGAAGACTTATTAGATGAAGTGACAGGCTTAGTTGAATGGCCAGTAGCACTATCAGGCTCATATGATAAACGCTTCCTTGAATTGCCAGCAGAAGCATTGATTTCTTCTATGGAAGAACATCAGAAGTACTTTGCTGTAAGAGATAAGTCGGGAGAATTACTGCCTTATTTTATTACTATTTGTAATATAGAAAGCCGCGATCCTACTCAAGTTGTAGCAGGTAATGAACGTGTTATTTTACCTCGGTTAAGTGATTCAGCCTTTTTTTGGGAAACAGATCGTAAGCGTCCATTAGCTGACCGTCAGGAACAATTAAAAACGATCGTATTCCAAAATAAACTGGGTACGGTCTTTGATAAGTCTGTTCGCGTGGCTAAATTAGCGGCCTTTATTGCGACAAAAATTGATGGCGAAGCACCACTAGCGCAACGTGCAGCTCAACTTGCTAAATGTGATTTAGTGACTGAAATGGTCGGAGAGTTCCCTGACCTGCAGGGTATTATGGGCCGTTATTACGCTCGCCTTGATGGTGAGCATGATGAAGTTGCCGAAGCACTTGATGAGCAGTATTTACCTCGCTTTGCTGGTGATGCTTTACCTGCAACTAAAACAGGACAAGCAGTCAGCTTAGCTGAGAAGTTAGATACTTTAGTGGGCCTATTTGGGATTGGACAACCGCCAACAGGAGTTAAAGACCCGTTTGCCCTTCGTCGAGCTGCATTAGGTGTACTAAGGATCATCATTGAGAATAATTTAGATCTTGATCTACTCGTGTTAATTGAACAAGCACAGCAAGGTTTTGAGAATGAACTTTCAGAGCCAAAGGTCACTGAACAAGTAATGCAGTATTTCTATGACCGACTTAAAGGTTATGCTCAGGACCAAGGCATAAAAGCAGATGTATTTGAAGCTGTTTTGGCTGTTAAGCCCGTGCGGCCTTTAGATTTCATGCAACGATTAAATGCAGTAGTTGCTTTCCGCCAGTTAGAGCAAGCAGAGTCATTAGCTGCTGGAAATAAGCGTATAGGGAATATTTTGCGTAAAAACGGTGCAGAAGCTGACGCAGGAACAGTTGATGAAAGTGTTCTAGTGGAAGGCGCAGAAAAAGCATTAGTAGCTAAGTTAGAGACAGTGACAGAAGCTGTTAAGCCACTGATGGCCTCTGCTGATTACACTGGTGTATTAACGACCTTAGCCGATATGCGTGAAACTGTGGATGGTTTCTTTGACTCTGTCATGGTGATGGATGAAGATATGACTATTCGTAAAAATCGCTTAGCCATTCTTAATCAGACTCGCGCCTTATTTTTAGGTGTTGCTGATATTTCTCATCTACAAAATTAGGTCCTAATTCGAATGTCTTTGATAATTCTAGATCGGGATGGCGTAATCAATCATGATTCAGGTGAGGTAATTGCTTCACCTGCTGATTGGACTCCGATTGATGGCAGTTTAGAGGCAATTGCAAGATTAAATCAGGCTGGCTACCGTGTCGTTGTGATTACGAATCAACCTGGAATTAGTGAAGGTCACCTTGATGTTGAGACCTTGACCAAAGTACACAGTAAAATGCGAAGAATGTTGACTCAAGTGGGAGGAAAAATCGAAGCTATTCTTTACTGTCCACATAAAGCTGTAGAAAGCTGTAACTGTTGGCAACCAAGAGAAAGTGCTTATTCAGAGCTTTCGAACCGCTTGAGAATTGATTTAAGTAATGTTCCAGTAATTAGTGCCTCTTTAATGAGGATTGAGACGGTAACTTCGGTTAATGCAAAACCTATTTTAGTAAGAACCGGCTATGCAGAAATTTCGCAAGCAGGTGATATTCCCGCTGGCGTTGATGTCTATGATGATTTGGCTGCGGTCGTGACTCACTTATTGGATCCTGTCAATTAATGTTATTTATTCGATCTTTACTGTTTGGTACTGCTCAATTTATAACAACAGTTATATTTTCAACCTTAGGTGTATTGCTGTGGCCTTTTCCTTTTGAAGTACGCTATAAAATAGTCAGTAAGTGGGCACGTTTAAACTTATGGCTATTGAAAGTGATTTGTGGCATTAATTATAAAGTAGAAGGTTTTGAAAATATTCCCAATGAACCCTGCATTATTATGTGTAAGCATCAATCTGCATGGGAAACATTAGCTCTCCAAGTCGTGTTTCCTCAGCAAGTCTGGGTGTTAAAACGAGAGTTATTGTGGATTCCTTTCTTTGGTTGGGGCTTAGCGGCTCTAAATCCAATTGCTATTGATCGTGGTGCTGGAAGAAAGGCATTAAATCAAGTTGTTGAGCAAGGCATTGAACGCTTGGCTGCGGGCTCCTTTATTGTTATCTTTCCTGAAGGAACACGAGTTGCAACGGGTCATATGGGACGCTTTGGTATCGGTGGTGCTAAACTGGCTGTTGAAGCAAAGACGAATGTCATTCCTGTAGCTCATGACGCAGGTAAAGCATGGCCGAAAAACAGCTTTATTAAAAAACCGGCTGAAATAAAAATGATTATTGGTGAGAAAATACACGTTCAAGATATGACGGCTGCCGAAGTTAATAAGCATGTGTATCAATGGATGGATACTCAAATGACTCAGTTGGAAGGTAATAAGCCGATAAACGGCTACAGTGATGGAGAATAAGCATGGTAAGAACTGATGATGTGTTGCGACTATTATTAGTTGAAAGCTCGTTAACAGAAGCAGATCAGGTCATTACTCAACTGAGACAGTCAGGCCACGCTGTTCGAGCGACTCGACATGATACGGTTGAAGGCATAGAGCAGTCTTTAACTTCTAATTCTTGGGATTTAGTGCTGTGTAAAAGTGATTTAGAACATGTCACTCCGGCTGAAGTACTTCGATTGATTCGTTCTGTTGGGCGTGATGTGCCATGCATTATCATCGCTGCTGATCAAGATGAGCTTGAAGAGTTGTTTGAGCTTGGCGCACAAGATGTGGTGTTAACTTCAGAAGCTAAGCGACTGACTTTTGCTGTTAGGCGTGAATTAGATAGCTTATTTGTCAGACGACTAAGCCGTAGAAATGAACGGGCATTAAGGGAAAGTGAAAAGCGTTCACAGTTACTGTTACAGACATCACGCGATGCTGTCGCCTATGTCCACGAGGGAATGTATATTTATGTTAATCATTCCTACCTAACGATGTTTGATTATGAAGATGAGGACGATGTAGCAGGCTTATCGATTCTTGATATGGTTGTAAGGGATGATCATGCTAAGTTCAAAACTGCTTATCGCCAGTTTTCAGAAAAAGAGACCGCTAGCTCTCAGACTATATCGGTAATGTGTAAAAAGGATAATGGAGAAGAGTTCCCCGTTACTGTAGAGTTTAGCCAGGCAGAAGTTGAAGGTGAAGACTGCACTCAGCTTGTTGTTAGAGAGGCTATGGTAGCAAGTGAAACATTAACATTAGTAGAGTCTGATGCTTCGACATCAGCATTCCGTGAAGTTGATGCCTTGACCAATCTTTATAATCGCGTGCGATTTATGGAAGAGTTAAATAAGGCCGTCGCTAAAGCCGATGAGGGACAAGAAGTCTCAGAACTATTGTATATCGTTATCGATGACTTCAATAATATTAAAGAACAGATAGGCCTAAGTGCTAGCGATATAGTACTAAAAGGCGTTGCTGATTTACTGATTGAAAAACGTGAAGAGGGAGAGCTATTAGCGCGTTATTCTGATCAAGTGTTTACAGTGCTGATTCATAATGGCCATGACTCATATGTTGATGAACGAGCAGAGGTTTATCGAAAAACTATCGAAGATTATGTCTCATCCGTTAACGGTAAGATGTTTAACTTAGCATGTAGCATGGGGATAAGCCGAATTACTGAAAGCCTTGCATCCGCTTCAGTAGGACTAGATAGAGCTGATAAAGCTTGCACACAAGCACAACGTAAGGGAGGGAACAGTGTTGTTCGATACCAACCATCTGTTTCAGATACCTCTGCCATCAGCATTGACAAAAGTGATGAAGATTCGTTCTGGCAAGAACAAATTCAAGAGGCGCTTCATGAAGGTAATTTCTGCCTGCATTTCCAACCAATTGTAAGTTTGCATGGTGAAGAGCAGCAAATCTATGATGTGTTAGTGCGGATGAAAAATACTGATGGTGAAATAGTAGAACCAGTCAATTTTATTGGCCATATTAATAAGTCAGAATTAATGATTGGTCTCGATGAGTGGGTTGCACCGCAAGCAATAGCACAATTAGCTGAACATCGAAAAGAGTACCCTAAAACACGATTCTTTTTGAAACTATCAAAACAAACACTCGCTAAGCCGAATATCATTGAATGGTTACAAGAATTATTAGTTCAGAATTCAATTGAGGGCAGTGCGTTAGTACTAGAAATTAGTGAAACAGTAGTTTTAGATAACCTGGAACATGCGAAAGATGTTATTGCCCAGTTAAAAGGTTTGGGATGTGAGTTTTGTTTAGAGCATTTTGGGTCAGGTTTAGATTTTTCTCATAGTCTTAATGTATTAGATGTCGATTATTTAAAAATAAATGGCGATTTCGTTGAGAATATGTCGAAAGATGCTGAAAACCAAGCAGCTGTAAAGGCTATTATTGATATGAGTAAACAAGCTGGTAAGTTGACTATTGCAGAGTTTGTTTCGGATGCGAATAGTTTAGCTCTATTGTGGCGTTTAGGTGTCGATTACGGCATGGGATATTATATCCAAGAACCATCGGAAAACTTAGATTATAACTTTGAAGAAGACAATCTGTAGAAGTTAATGTTTAATCCCCCAGCAGTACTATCATTGCTGGGGGATTGCCAAGCGATTATTAGTTTCGCTGACGTAATGCGTTAATACGATCATCTATTTTTGGGTGAGTCATGAAAAGCTCACTAAAACTACTTGCTCCTCCTGAAATACCCAATGCATTCAATTGTTCAGGTAATGCTTCTGTTGAGGTGTTATTTAACCGCTGTAGTGCAGCAATCATTTTATTGGGGCCAACAAGTTTGGCGGCTCCTGCATCAGCACGATACTCACGCTGACGACTGAACCAGCGAGTGATGAGGCTTGCAAGAATTCCTAAAACTAACTCTGCAATAATTGATGTAATCCAATAGGCCGGTCCATGTCCGCGCTCTGTTTTAAAAACAACGCGATCGACAAGGTGACCAACTACTCGAGATAAAACGATTACAAAGGTGTTTACTACGCCTTGAATTAAAGCCATGGTCACCATATCACCATTAGCAACATGGCTAACTTCATGGGCAAGTACGGCTTCAACTTCATCTCGTGTCATCGATGATAAAAGGCCGGAACTAACGGCGACCAAGGCGTTATTTCGGTTCATGCCTGTGGCAAAAGCATTAGGTGTAGCTGAGTCATAGACTGCAACTTCTGGCATACCTATTCCAGCTTGTTCAGCTTGTTTTTGAACAGTATTAACTAGCCATTGCTCTGATTCATTGCGAGGCTGAGTAATTACTTTTGCACCCGTCATATTCTTTGCCGACCATTTTGATATGGCAAGGGATATAAATGACCCTGTAAAACCGATGACAGCTGCATAAACTAATAATGCATTCATATTTAGATCAACACCCTGTTGATCCAGCAGTCCCTCAAAACCTAGTAGGCGCATTGAAATACTGAGTACCATGAGTACAGCTATGTTTGTCGCTAAAAATAAGGCAATTCGTTTCATGTTATAACCTGTTTATGATTTCTTTAAATCCAAGATGGGTATGAGTAAGCGGTATTTCAAGCCTCGAGTTGATTACAAATTGCTAGTTCAATTTTCGAGAGTTGCTGTAATGCATGCTTATGATCGATTGCTTCGACTAAACAACTACAGATTGGTTCATTTTTTTTAATAATATTACCAGCAGCGGTTAAGTCATTACATTCTATTGGCCAGCTCATATTGGCTGGAATTAGGAAGTCATTGTTTGCATAAATGTAGCGTAAAGATCTAGTTTTGTCTGGTTTAGTAATAGGGGGGCCGGGAAGCACTCCATTACATGCATCAATATGTTGCTGGATTAAAGTTGGGTACATCGTTCTTAGTAATTCGGCAGATGCTGATGGTCTAGGGTTGATCTCTAAAATAAACAGTAGACCATCGTTTGAAATTATAAAATCTAAACTGTTGAGCCCCGTTAGTTTTGCTTTCTTAATGATTTGGTCGCATGCAGAAAGTAATGTTCTTTCATGATGAGTTGATATTTTCCAAGGAGATTGAAGCATTCCTAATCGATAGGGTGACTCTGGCGTAGGGTCAAGAAATTGCTTATTAATGCTGAGTGTATAGCTACTGTGTCCATTAGCAAGGAATAGTAGTGAGCCACTATTTCCAGTAATACGTTTTTGAAAATAGTAGTTGTGATAACTTAAAGCTTGCTCTGCATTTTGAATATGATGACCACCCAAACCCGTTGCAGACTTAGCGATATAGTTTTCTTCTACTTCATCACGCGTAAATGTAGTTGCTGGGTAAGGTAAGTGTAAGTCATCTAAGAGACTAAAAAAAAATTGAGGGGTTTTGATTTGCTCGATACAAGCAAACGAGTTGCCTAGAAGCTTAATATGTGGAGGTAAGGAGTTCAAAAAGGGGTAGCATTGTTCAATACCACTGCCATAAATCAGGTTACAAGTTTCTCCTTGCGAAATGTTCTCTATGATAGTTAAGAACTGTTGTTTCGTTAATGTAGATAAAGCAGGTAGGACTTGCCAGCGCTCGCATGAAGCTTTGGTATCTACATCCCCAAAGCAATCAGCCACCCAAACACGATAACCGGCTTGGGTGGCTGATTGGGCCAAGAAACGTCCACTTTGAGCAAAGATCAGTACTGGTGCACTCTGATTTTGCATAAAAGCTAAGCCTTAGGCAATTAGACTAGTTTACGAGCACCATCAAATGCATTACGGAAATCTAAGTAGACTGGTTTTTCAGATTCCAATGTTTCTGTTAGTAATGTGTTTTGTAATTGGTATTTAACATTACCTACAGCTAAAGCACCAATCCCTACAGTGCCTTCACAGCCAGTAGCATGAGTTAGAGGCTCACCGAAGTCCATGATGCCTAAACCTTCAATCCCTAAAGGTGGAACAGCATTAACATCACCAGCAACTTTCAATTGTTTTGCGTCAGCAAGAACAGAAGCATTCAAAACTTGGATCCCAGCTTTAGCAGTACAGAAGACAAGATCAGCATTTGAAATTAGGCGTGCTTTATCCGCGTCAGATGCAGCGGTTGTAGCTTGCAAATCAACACCGTAGCGACGTTTTGCTTCATTTGCATACTCTAATGAAGTATCAATTGAAAAATGATCAACAATCGTTGTAATTGCACCTGCTTGAGCAGCAATAACAGCTGTTGCAAGACCAACAGGCCCTGTACCACCAAAAACAACGGCTCTCATACCTTTTAAGTCTTGGCTAAAATTCTTTTTAAGTTCACGTTCAACACAAGCAACTAATGCTGCTGCGGTAGTGAATGCACCACTTGGATCAGCAAAAACAGAAATTTCAAAAGGAGGTACCATTGCTTTTTTTGCAGAATCAAGCATGTCCATGGCTAAACCAATATCTCGTCCGCCAATAAATAATCCCGTTTTCTTTACTCCAGAAGGCCCTCTAGAGAAGATAGAATCTTGGGTAAGAGCCGATACTTCTTCAAGTTTTACATTGCTGTAGGGTACGACCACTTCATAGCCCGCATCAACTGCCATATTGATATCAAATGGACTGTTATGAACATTAGGGTCGAGCATGTGAATTATTGAACGTTTAGCCATTATTGTTCCTTATTTTTGTTATTAGTTTCTCTCTTCGCTCAATAATAAACGCTATTGATGAGAAATTTCAATGCTTGCGCCGCTAGAGTTTCCTCTAGCAATCGAAAATGAAATATTTGAGAGCTTGTTAGTGAGTGAAAATTCAGTAAGAGTTTGGACTAATAGTTGTGCACTTTTTTCGTTATTTACAAATACACATCCTGTCGGTCCCCATGAACTCTGAGATATACCTTTGTGATTAAGCTGCTGTGATTTTTCTAAAAGTTGCGCGACGGCCTTACTGGTATAGCGCCCTCCTTGGGCAGGAGAAAAATGGTCGCCTATCAATGCTTGAATATTTGTAATCGATTCGCCGAAACTGTCAATATCATTCTCAATCAATGCGGGGAGTAATTTCATCAAGGTAAGATGGCAGATTGACTGAGATTCAGAAAGAGGGAATTTAGGTAAGTGTTTAAAAGCGGAAAGCTCTTGCTGACCATGAACGCCTTGGTCACTGTTATCCATGATTAAAACTATGCGCCAATTTTCTGGGTAGTTATGATGTGCTAATACTGGTGGAGTAGAGCGAGTGCTTTCTATTGCTGAGCCGCCATCAACTATGAAACCACCTAAATCGAAGGTTGCGATCCCAATTCCTGAACGAGCGCCTCTTCCCATGCTTTGTGCTATCTGAGCTGTTGTTGCTTCTATTTCGTATAACCGGCACAGTGCAGTAGCAATAGCTAAAGCAAGTTGAGTCCCTGAGCCAAAGCCAGCGTGTTCTGGGATAGATTCGGTGATTTTGATATGGACTGAACGATCGTTATTAGGAATGTTATTTCCAAGCGTTGTATAAAACCGTTGTACCAGTTTTGCAAGCTGTCCATTTTCATCATCTGGATGGATTTGAATGGTATTTGATTTACTTACTTCAACGGTTGTTCTGTGTGAGTCAATGGCTAAGCCAATGCTGCCAAATTGGCGTCCACTTGTACCGTTTAAATCTAGAAAACCAAGGTGTAATCGTGCAGGAGCACTAACCCTGACGAGCGTGTCAAGGTTAGTGTTATTAATGTGCTGTTTACCCACGTAGATTAGGCATCTACTTTACATGCGATATCGTAGATAGTAGTTTCATCTAAGAATTGGTCATTGCTGTCAAATAGTGCTGAAATTGCTCCGCGATGCACTTTCATTTTAAAGTTACCAAGTGCGATAGCGCCATAGAAGCTAACGCCTTCTTTTTCAGTTCCATTATCCATTACTTCGATTCCTTCAACACCTAGAGGAGGAACAGCATTCACATCTGCAACAACTTCTAGAGTAGAACTTGATGTCCATGCTGATTTAGGCAAAATACATACGCCTGCGGGACCACTGGCAATGGCTACATGAGCATCTTTTAACAGTTTAGCGACAGACTCATCACTACGACTCTCGCCTGGAGTGACATTTACGCCATAGGCTTCTTTCATTTGGTCAGTAATAACTCTAGCTCTTGCCATGCTTCTTGAAGTGATGACAACTTCACCAGCACCTTCTTTTAAGAAGTAAAGAGCTGAACGTTGACCTACAGGACCAGCACCAATGATGACTACTTTTTTACCTGTGATGTCATAACCATTCATAACTTTACGTGCAACAGCGGCGGCAGTTGTATTTGAACCATTTGGATCTAACATAACTGAAACGCGGACTGGGCCGAAGAATGCTTTTTTTACTGCTGCACCAACAAGTTCGCTTGCTGCTACGTTTGAGCCACCAATAAAAATAGCGCTGTTTTTAAGTTTTTTTCCACCACGTGTAAAGATCATTCCATGAACGTGAGGCGTAACATTGTCACGAGTTGCGTTGCCATAGGCAATGATATTATCAACATCTGAATCGTAAGCTACAGCTTGATCGAATGCACTTGGAACTGGATCAGTATCTAGGTGAAGTAATAGTTTTTTCATAAGTCTATCCGCCCTTACATATTTAGGTATATTTATAGTTATCTACGTAAAACATCAAAGTTTACCCTAATTTGTGCTATTGGGCGAAGGAATCGGAGTGCTATTTCATTCCGATAGCTACTAATTGCATCAAGTTCGGGTATGATGCGAGGGGAAAGATTTTATTGAACTAATGAGAGGGGCTCATAGTCTCAGTATTCTGTTTGAAGAGAGAAGATGAGTAATTATAAATAAAGACAATAAATTTAGGATAGGAGCAGGTTTAATGAGAAAGTTAAGTATGTCTGTATTAGCTGCAGGCTTGATTGTGATGTCTAATGCAAGTGTTGCAAATGATTTTTCTACTGTCACACGAGTACATTTTGTTCAAGATTGTATTTCGTTGAATGCGGGGAAAATGAACGTTTACGAAGCAACACATAAATGTTCATGTGTTGTTGATGAATTAGCTAAAGTATTTACGGAAAAGGAGTTTGAAGAAGCAAATGCTGGTTTCCGCTTTCAAAACTTACCAGGTGATCGAGGGGCATCATTTAAAGATGATGCCGATGTTCAAAGTGGAATCGGTTTATTCAAGAGTACTCATGCTGCAGCATATAAAGCATGTAGGATCAGAAGATAGTCATCTTGATTCTCTCGATGTAATAAAAAAGGCCGCTATAGCGGCCTTTTTTATGTGTTTAGATTTCAGTTAGATTTGTTTTTCAGACGAGAATACCTGTCCTTCACTATCGGTAATATCGGCTTTTAATGTTCCCGCTTCAGTAGGGGTGAAAGTAAAGCGAATACTAGGATCTTCGCTGATAGAGATGCCTGTATCGACATTAATCAGTGAATCACCATTGTATGTGATATTAATGTTTTTTACATAATGTGCGTCAATATAAAGGCGTGATTTTTGATCAAATTGAAGCCCATTGTAGTTTGGGTGGCTAACAATTACTTGTGCTTGAGTCGGCTCGCCGATCGTTGGCTTTCTCATACGAATTTGCATTTTTCCTAATCTAGCAAGCGCTGCGGCAGCATCTTTACCTGCTGGGGCACTACAGCCTCCAGATGCTTTTACAAAACGAGACACCATATGTAATGAACCATCATTCATTTCTGCAATCGCACGAACAAAGGTATATTGATCTACACGCATACGAGTAGAAATATCAACTAATCCTAAAGTCGGTGATAAGTGGAAGTTAGCAGAATAAGGTTCAGGGTTATTATCGACAACAATATGGATGTTCTTAATGTATTTATCAGAAGATTGAGGCATCAGAGATTTAACTGTCACAGGCACAATGGCAGCATCTTCAGCACGTTTTGGAGCTTCAATTACTAATAAGTCATTCGCTTCCTCTCGAATTGCCTTATCACCGAAATATGCTGTTTTTAATGACGGCCATAAAGGTTCTGATGGTGTGGCGGCATAAGTGCTTAAACTAATGCTTAATAAGGTTAATGTTAGGCCTGTAAGTAATATGTTAATTATTCGGTTGAACATGGTTTCTCTCCGCTATTTTAATTTTTATTATTCCCACTCAAGTTCGACAAATGAAGCGGTAATATTACGACGGTGGTAGTCTGGGAAAAGTTCCCATTTACCTTCCTCACTTAATCCAACTTGTTTTGATGCTTGTTCGATGGTCCCCATATCGTTAATGATGACACGAATTTCATCGCGTATCAGTTCAAAATAATGTAGTTGTGCTTCCAAGCCCTTTTGCCACTTATCATTACTGGCTTCTCCATGTCCTGGAATTACATTATCAAGTGTCATTGATTGCAACGTTTTCATGGTACTAATCCAGCCATTGATACTGCCATCCATAACAGGAATTCTTCCCATAAATAACAAATCACCAGTCCACAGGGTGTTTGTATTTTTATCTAATACTGTCAGATCGTGATCAGTATGAGAGGTTGAGTATGCTGTTAGTATAAGTTGCCTATTACCTAGCTCAATGGTTTTTGGTGAGCCTATAGCAACAGTGATAGAAGGAGATATAAACTCAGTTCCAGTATAAGCCTTTCCTAATGTTTCTTTAAATGTTTTTGAAAAAAAACTTTCACGTGCAGCGATGGCTGCAGGCAATTTCTCATGGCCAATGAACTTTGTGTCAGTTGATTTGAACGCAGCATTACCAAATAAATGATCGGGATGCACATGTGTATTGATGACGTAACATATAGGTAGGTCTGATTGTTCTCTAACAGCTCTATAGAGGTTCTCTCCTTCAAGGTAACTGCCGCCACTATCAATCACAGCAATACATCGTTCGCCAATAATAAAGCCGACGTTAGCTATGGCTCCCATATTAGCTTCAGAGGGTTCTTCGTGAACTCCTTGGTGGTAAAAGATACCTGCAGCAACTCTCTTCACTGTATATTCATGAGCACTACATCCTACGCTAGAGAGTAGGATTGATATTCCGATAAACCACTGACTATATAGTTTAT
>NODE-416-length-15184-cov-4.79007_pt1 | contig 15184 bp, 13 predicted proteins | sample MGYA00139097_ERZ477577 | MGnify/ENA metagenome assembly ERZ477577 | reverse complement strand
TTGCCCTTATTTTTTCTTTTAACTCTCAAGCGCGTCTGGTGGAAGAGGGTCTTCTTATTGAAGGCGATGAGCATAAAATACTCTTTTCTCTCTTGAGTAAAAATAAAGAATTCACCCTCGATCATATTACCTCACAGAGTTATGAACTTTATGGACCAAAGGGAACAACAGAGTACTTAAAGTCTCTGCGCTCTCGTTATTTTTTTTATTACAAAAAGATACTCTCTCCTTTAAGTCATAAGTCAGCTAGCTATGATTATCCTAAGCATCACAGCATTGTGGCCCAAATGAAAAAACTGGAACAAGAATTTCCTAGTTTCATAAAAGTCCAATCGCTAGGGCAATCTTATAAGAAGAATCAACTTCTTAGCGCTCATCTTGCAGATCATAAGAAAAGTAAAGAAGAATTAAAGAAACTTCCTCACGTTAAACTCATCGCCAATATGCACGGAGATGAGATTGTTGGACGCGAAATGATGATCCGCTTAATGAGAGATTTAGCGCAAAATCATTCAGATCTCCTGAAACGAGTTCAAGTAAGTATCCTTCCCAGCATGAATCCCGATGGCGCCGATCTTCGCCGTAGAGGTAATTATAAATATGTCGATCTCAATCGAGACTTTCCTGATTTTTCCACAAATGACAACACCAATACCACAATGGATAGAGCAATCGAAACAGTTCATGTGATGAATTGGCAAAAAGAAAATCATTTTGCCCTCTCTCTCAATTTTCATGGCGGAACAGAAGTCGTCAATTATCCCTGGGATACTGTTGCTGATAAGCACCCTCTATACGACCTCGTCCTCTCTCTCTCTAATGACTATGCTAGCACTATCGATGGCATGCATGATTCTGAGGAGTTTCCCGGAGGAATCGTCAACGGTTATAAATGGTATGAAGTCGATGGTGGAATGCAAGACTGGAGCTATTTTTACCACAATGATCTTCAACTAACAGTAGAAGTATCTCACATCAAATGGCCTCGCTATCAAGAAGTTGATATTTATTATCAAAGGCATCTTCCATCACTCCTTCGTTTTATTCAATCATCACTTACGGGGCTAGGGTTTTTCATCAATGACAACAGCTCTCTTCCTCATGAAGGAAAAGTTAAAATCTACAGAACTCGCGACAATCTCTATATTGGAGAATTTACTTATACAGATGGATATTTTTATAAAGTTCTTCCCGCCGACGAAGAATTCACTTTTATTTTACCTCAAGAAACAACATTCTCTCATCGCGTCTCTCAAGATGATCCTCTTTATTATTCACTTTAAGTGTGAATTAAAAAAATCTATAAAGTAAGCATAAAACAGCGCTATATTTTTTCGCTTAGCGACTCCATGCCCTTCATCAGAAAAAAGAATAAGTTCTCCTGGAATATTTTTCTTTTGCATCTCTTCATAAAACACTATGGCCTCTCCTGCAGGAACACGAGGATCTGTCGCTCCGTGAACAATAAGCAAAGGGGCCTTAATCTTATCAATATAAGTTATAGGAGAAAGCTTTATGAGCGCTTCTCTATCTTTTTCAGGATCTCCATATTCACTAATACGCAATTTCCTTCGATAAGGGGCCGTGTTGTTTAAAAAAGAAATAAGATTTGATATTCCTACAAGAGAAATTCCTGCATCATAGGCCCCCGCAAATCGAGTCATTCCCATATAAGCAACATACCCCCCGTAAGAGCCTCCATAAATTCCAACCTTAGGAGATTGTCCCTCTGAACTCCAATTTTTTCTTATATAAAGAGCAACATCTTCAATATCCGTAATCACTTGAAGTCGTTTTGCCCCATTATCGGCCTCTAAATATTTTTTCCCATACCCATCACTTCCTCGAACATTAGGAGAGACCCAAATAAAACCCTGCTCTAACAAAAGCTCTCTTAAAGGAAAAATATTTGGAATACTTTGCCCTTCTGGACCTCCATGAAATTGGACAATGACAGGACAAAGGGCCTCTTTTTTTTCACATTCTTTTGGGCGGTAAACAAACATAGGAATATTGCTACCATCTCGCGCGGGGTAAGATTCAAGTGACGCTAGGGTAAATGAGCTCATCTCAATTTCGGGAGAACTTGGCCTCAACCATTGAGTTTTTTTACGTGTCTTCCAATCATAAATATAAGACGTAACGGGAGAATTATATGTTACTACTTTAATAAGTGCATAGCGTCCATTACGCGATAAGGGATGAATCGTTTGGTGATAAATTTCAGCGCTTTTTCTTTGAGGCCAATTCAAGATCTTATTTGTTTTAAGATCTCTTACTTCTCCTGTGAAATACCCTTGATCATTATAAGTTATGTAAATTTTCTTCTTTGATTTATCTAAAGAAAAAGAAGTAATATCTCTACCTTCATTCATGGTGAGGGGATAAAATTTTTGAGATAAAATATTATATCGATAAAGTTTTTTAAAGTCACTAAACTTGTTTGTTAAAAGAATAAGCTCTGATGAACTCTCTCCAAATTTGGCCAACTCAATAAGATCTTCATCAACTTTATTTAAAATAGGTTTTAGCTCTTTTTCTTTCTCATTAAAAAAATAATATTCAGAGTAAATATTATTTTCGGCCTTACCAAGAAGAAAAGATCCATCAACAAAATGATCTGCTATATACCAATAACCTTCTCCTGCATCAAAAACGAGACTCGTTTGCCCTGTCTTTACTTCATACTTGTAAAAGCTATAACCATTTGAAACTTTATCATTGGCCCGATAATAAATGTACTTTGAATCTTCTGTAGAAAATTCAAATAGAAATTGAACTTTATTTTTCTTTGCAATTTCAGTTACATTCCCCGACTTAATCTCCATCAAGTAGAGACCTGAATACTCATTTCCTCTCTCATCTCGCGAAAAAATCAAATACTTTTCATCTTTTGTAACATCTTTCAAAATAGTTTTATCTTGCCCACCTGTTATCTGCTGAGGAAACTCCCCTTTCTTCATCTTCCAAACATGTCTGACTCCCGTTACAGACCAATCAAAAAATAATTCTTTTCCATCTCCTGAAATCCATTGTGGAATAGGCGGAAAAGAATCCAACATATTTTCAATTTTCGCTAATCTTGCATAAGGAACTGCAGGCGGAGAAAATCTTTCAAGAACTTCTTTTGCAAGAGAATCTGCTCCATGCCCCTGATAAGAAGGTGTCGAAGATGATAAGCAAGATCCAAAAAAAGGAACCACTAGTAATAATAAAACTTTACTCATTATTTAATCCCAATTTGTGATAATTTTTTTCAAAAACAAAAAGTCCTTTTTTATCATTGTAAGAAGGAAACTCTCTTTTCACAAGATGAATAAACCCAACAAGTTTCTCTAAAAAAAATTTTCGCTGAATGGTATATCCTTGTGTCTTAAACGAATCAAAGAAAAATTCAAAACCCGATACAACCCCATCAAAAAAAACCTGTAATGGAAGTTCCTTGTGAAAGACCTTTTTTGACATTTCATTTAAAAAAATAATATTTTTCACTGAAAAAAAAGAAGATTCGTCACTGTATACATTTCTAGAAAAGGAAACACTCTCATTCCTTGATCTTCTTTTGGAAATAAAGTCTAAAAGACACTTTTCAATTTCTTCAAACGACAAAAGTGAAAACATGACATTTAAAACGGCCTGTCCATCTTCTGAACATCCAGATAGTTTTCTTTCATCTGAAAACTGTACAAAGAAATCAATTGCTTTCACACCCTCTTCCTTGGAAAATACGCCAGATTGCCGAAGGTCAAAAAAAGCATCCATTTCTTTTTTCTCATCTCCATTCTTCCTCTCTTTTTTATAAATCTTTAGCTTGAATAATTTATCAATAGATGAAAAATCTTTCTTTTCTAAAAAAAAATGAAAAAGAGGAATCAACAAATGCCTTTCTTGAGAGGATTCTGAAATGATTATTTTTTCAGAAAAGTCTTTTCTTCTTTTTTTTACACCACTAAAAAAGACCCTCTCCCTTTCATCTTCTGGAACCTTGGCCACAAGAGCAAATAACCTTCTCAGTTTTGTTTCACTTGCAGGAATAAGCCTTCTTAATTCTTCAATCTCTCCCCTTAAAAAAAGGGGGAGTAATTTTTCCGTCAGCAATTTTCTTCTTAGATTTTCAACGAGAGCTTGTTCTCTTGTAATCTCTGTGTGACATTTTTTCTTATTGGCCATTAACGAGGAAATATTCACCCATACAAAAAAAAAGAAAAAATACTTTATCATAAAATTCCTTGATGATTTAATGCGAAGAAACTATGAAGTTATTTCAATGAAAGCTATAATATCCTCAATTTACCCGCAGCAAACTATTCATGAGATTCAGCAACACTTAAATTTGCAAATGCCCTTTCTCATGCTTCCTTCTGACGCTCTTAAGCGAAAGAGCTATTATCAAAAAAGGTTTAGCGCGAACTTCTCTCAAAATGAAGAGAAAAAGTGTTCAGATGAAACTCTTTTTTCTCTTCTGACTTCAGGGTCAACAGGACCAGAAAAACAAATATTTTTTACCAGAGAACAAATTTATCAAGCGGCACATGCAGGCATCGCTTTTTTCCCTTATGCCAAAGATGATCACTTTCTTCTCTCTCTTCCCCTGCATCATATTGCGGGAATGATGATTTTTTTTCGCTCTTTACTTAGCGGAGGCAGACTTCTCACGCCACCTCCTCAAAAAAAGTCACCATCTCTTTTTTCTTTTATTCTCGAAGAACAGATCCATCATCTCTCTTTTGTTCCCATGCAACTGGAAAAATTCTGTAGGTTTCTTGAAGAAAATTCTCTTCGGCCCTGTCACCTTAAAACAATTCTTATTGGTGGCTCTAAGATTTCCCCTTCTCTCGTTCAGCGTGCACTCAACTTAAATCTCCCCATATCTCTCAGCTACGGAATGACGGAGACGTGCGGGATGATTGCGGCCACAAAGATAGGCGAAAAAATTCCCCTTCATCCCCAGCACCAAGTGATGAGTTCAGGAAAATTTTTATACAATTCTTCTCATTTTTGTTTGGCAGAAGATAAAACTCTTCAAATTTCTCTTCCTCACAAAATTCTCACAAACGACCTTGCTGAAATTGATGAATCAGGAAATCTTTTTATCCTTGGTCGGAAAGACGAAGTGATTATTTCTGGCGGAGAAAATATCAATCCCTTTGAAGTGGAGCGACAAATCTGTCTTGCTTTTCCCAAAATCAGCGATGTCTTTGTTATAGGAGTTCCCGATGATCTTTTGGGGGAAAAGGCCATTTGCTTTTATCAATCCAGCAATTTGATCTCTGAAGAAGATTTTAAAAGGCGGCTCAAGGAGGTAATGTTTCCTTATTACATTCCTAAAAATTTTTATTCTCTTGATGATGAAGTCAGAAAAAATAAAATTAAAGTTACCCGCTCCTCTCTCAAAAAACTCTTTAAATCACTTTAGTCAATTAAGATTGTATCTATTTATAAAAATCAAGAAACTTGCTAATCGAATAGATTCATTAGTTTATTAATTTCCTGATCAATAGCACTGATGATTTCTTTATCATTTAAAATTAAACCAACATCATCTTTTTTCCAAATCTCAATATTAACACCGCTCGCTTGTAAGCTATTTAGCATTGGCATAAGAATATTATAAAATCCTTTCAACCCTATTTTCCTAAAGTCGTTATCTCCATCTTTAACCCATCCATCAACATCATCTTTTCTCACCTTCAATGTCACTAAATCATCTCTAATTTTAAATCCATCTTTTTTATACACGCCAGGAGAAAAACTGCTATGTAATGCGCTTTCCTCTAAACCTTGATATCCTTTGACCTTCACTTCTCTTTTATATTTTTCGTGATTTAGTACATTTAAAAAGGCCTCTTTAAATTGATAAACACGAGATTTAAAGTAATCCCTTAGTCCCTGCAATGCATTTTTAAAATTTTTTTCATTAAACTTCAACTTCCCTTTTTCCGAATATAAATTTAAAAGCTCTATCGTTCCAGCTTGATGGTATCTTTTATAATCATTGTAGCTACCTAAAAAAGAATTCTCATGAAACATATGAAAAAGTAAAATTTCTGCAGTACCATCTTCCTTTTTATTTTTCCTCAGCTGTAAAATACTTTTCTTCCAAAGAAGGTTAATTTGTGAAGTAATGTTAGAAATGAAACCTGTAAATAATGCATTTTCAACATCTATTATATTAAAACCAAGGTTTTGAAAGATATGGCCGATATCATGATGTACAAAGTCTTGCTGGCATTTTGTATAAAATCCATCATATTCAAATTCATCATTCGTTGGAACACCTAGAATAAATATATTATGAGTTATAGCATTGTTAAAATGTTTTTCTGAAAAAATTCCATCCGTGCTAGGAACAAATACAACAGACCATTTCAGCTTGAAAAGATGCGTTAAAAGTTGAATATAGCCTTCACTTGGCTCTTTCAAGGATCGTTTGTTGTTTTTTTGATTAAAAACCTGAAAGCATTTTCGAATATATTCTTCATAGCTAATAGGATCATTTGTCTTTAATTTTTTCTTATCTTTTTTTTTTATGAATCCATTTTTTACTAGCTCGTCTACAAATAGATTAAACTCTGGAGCATAATTATACTCACTCGCTCTTTTTTCTACATCAGATCTCGCATTCAGCACAATTGAAGATTTTTTCAATTTATCTGTTTTACGAGATGTCACTTCTAGTAATTCATTAAAAATAGTCTCTCCGCAAAAAACCTTAACGCAAACAAAAAAAGTAAAAAACAAAAGACTCCATCTTTTCATCAATATTAAACCTTGAAAAAAAATTCAAAAATGCAAAAATATTACTTCAAGTATAAAACTTAATTTAAATCTACTGAAACAGGGATAAAATGTCACTAAATATTAAAATCTCTTTATATATCTCTATCTTTTTTATCAACATTAACTCTTACTCTGATTTAAGTTCAAATAAAAAAAAAGATAGAAGCTCACTAGGGATTCTTCTTGAAAACATTCAAAATATTCAAGAAAGAACAACACTTCAACACACTAAATGTAACATTGATTTTGAATTAAAAAAAAAAGATTGCGTTAAAAGATATTTAAACCAACAAAAAATAATCAGAATAGGCCTCGTTGAATCACCTGGATTTGGTCATCAATCGGCCTCACTCGCTCTAATAGATGAACTCACTCGCTTAGGATTTGAAGGAGAAATTGAAGTTGTCGTTGATGATAGATTTAACGATTCAGATGATATCTCAAAAAAAATTGCACGTCTAATTCCCCAATATGACCCTAAAGAAAAAAAAAAACAGATTATAAAATATAACAATCAAAATATATCTTTTACCAATATGAAAAAGGGAGATCCTTCCTTAAAGAAGGAAAATACATTGGCCATTTATGGTGCATATGATTTCACTAAAGATATAACAATAAAGTCTAGTGAGATTACAAAAATAAAAGACTCCGTTAAATCAAAAAAAGTAATCATACTGCAGCCACATCAATGGCACCAACCACGACTCATTTTGAATTTTCAAAAATCTAAAATCAATGGAATAGATGAGCTTAATGAAAATGCTCTAAAAAAAAGGAACAGAACTTCAATTATTTCAGAAACAAGAGAAGTTCAAGCAACCTTAAAAAAACAATTTAAAACCTACCATCAGAATATTCAACAACCTCCAGACATAAATAGGTTTATTGCAGAAAACTTTTCAGAATCAGCTGAAAATAAAAAAACCGAAGAAACTAATAAGTTGAGATCTAAAGAAAAAACATCAGTACAATTATTCGATAGTATCAAAAGGGGTGAAATTGACATGATGTTTAATTATGGATTCCACTGGGCAGAGGCAATCGAGATAAATGTTCAGGCAATTAAACATGCCCAGAAAAAGGGAAAAGCAAAAGGAACCGTCTTGCTCTTGCCTACTGAAATTCCTTCTACACAATTAGAAAGACTCCCAAAAGATATTAAAACAGTTAGAGGAGATCAACCAAATACAGCAGATATTATTAAAAATGTAAAACCTGGAGAAGTTATTGTCGTGAGAATGGGAGGAGTTCCTTCGCCTATATTTACCGAAATGATGAGATATAGTACAATGCCTGCTATTTATGAAGGGGCCAATACAACCAATAAAGGAAGACTGCTAGGCAAACCAAATATGACTTGGGATGGCTCAAAAACACCATTTCTAATTCCTCCTTCTGGAAATCAAGATGAACATAAAAGAGTTGTCCAGCAACTAGCTGCAGTTGAAAAAGCAATGCTTGTGTTACCAACAAAAGAAATAATAAACAAAGAAAATATAGACCCTGAGAGTATTGAAAAAATTGGTCAATATATTATAGATGCAATGGAGAAAGAAGGGCCCGTTGCCAATTATTTCGATGAATTACAAAAAGAATTTAGCAGTCCTGACAACGATATTACACTTTCAGCTTTAGCAAAAATTGCCAATTGTCGATAATTTTTATAAAATTTTAAAAAAGTAGCTTATGTTAATCCCAAAAGCAAAATAGTCATTTTTCTTTACAAGAGGTGAATTGCGAAAAGCAACCCCCTTTAATTGATCATAGCGAGCAAAATATAATAACTGCAATTTGTTAATTCGGTAAGACTGTACAAGAGTAAAGTGATAACCGCTGTATCCAGATTGGGCCTGATAGCTAGGCCGTTCAGGAGTTGCATAAAGATGAGAGACTCCATAAAAATAATGGTGATAAGCGGCCGATCCCCACATAAGCGCTGCGGTTAAATTGGAATAAAACTTTCCTTGCTTCATAGATAAGGCAAAATGCGGGACAGAGAAAAAACCATTTCGCTCGGCCCGCAAAATATCCACCGCAAAATTCGTTCGAATGGGGAAAAAGAAATCTAAGTTTACTTTTGTTTCATTGAATTTTTTTTCCCAAATATCCATTTTCATCATAGGTCCCACTTCAATAGTAGGAAGTAAGCTGGGCATCCCCTGTCTCGCCTTATTTTCTTTTCGCCCAACAGGAAGGCTGCCCACCATGCTCATGGAAAAAGTTAAATGCCGCTCTTGGTAGAGTTTTCCAAAAATAAAGGCATTTTCGGCCTTAATGCGATCGCTTTTATAAATAAAGGCCGGATAGGGAATAGTATAAAGTCTCTCTTCATTGGCCCCACGATAATGGGGTCCATACATCATAAAAATGGCCGGTCCTAGATCAAAGCTAGTCTCCTTTCCCCAACTAAGGCCTGAAAAGAGAAGAAGAGAAGCAAGCAGAGCTTGAAAAATGAACCGTTTACCCATAGAGTCCCTCGCTAACCAAATGATCAAAGAAATTTTAACTGAGTGAATTTTTATTATGGCCGACAAGAAGTCTAAGTTTAAACAAAATGTCTCTGGAAAATACTACGTGGATGATCAATGCATCGCCTGTGATGCTTGCGTCATGGAGGCCCCCAGTTTTTTCACTATGAATGATGAAGATGCCCACGCTTACGTAAAAAAGCAGCCAACGAATCCCAAAGAGCTCGAAGAATGTGAAAATGCTCTTGAGGCATGTCCTGTTGAGGCCATTGGTCGTGACGGCGAGAGCTAGCTTAATTAGACGAGATTCACTTTCTTCAAAAGATCGTCTCGCGTCATTTCCCCTCGAATAATCGCACTCTGTGCTACTTCCATGGCCTTTTGTACTTCAGGCAGATGGTCAATGTTCACCAACGAAAAATCGAGATGTTTTTGTCCTGGGATGCAAGAATACTTTACATAATCTTTTAGGACTTGAATTGCTTCTTTTAGCTCCATTTCGTCTCACTCATTAATGCTTTTTTGTGATAATCTCTCACTATTCTACAACTTTTTAAAGGTAAAACCATGTCTATAAATGAACTTTTATTTACAGAGAAGCTGGCCAAAGATATTCCCCTCAAAAAATCATCTCAAAGTCCTGATGTGATAAAGTTCCTTGATGAGGAGATGAATAAAACTAAACAGCGTATACTAGAGCTCAATGACGCCTATCAAGAAATGATTCTTGGCTATGAACAAGTCCTTAAGGGGCTAAAAATGGCCTACAAAGACGATATTGATCTCCATGATGCCAATCTAGAAGGAACTCCGCGCCGCATGGCCAGGGCCCTTATTGAACTTTGCAGTGGGCTTGGCGTCAAAGACAAGGAAATCTTCTCGCGCTATTTTCCTTCAGAGAGTTATGATGAGATGGTGATGCTCAAAGACATTGACTACACTTCTCTTTGTGCCCATCATTTTATGCCTTTTACGGGTAAGGCCCACATTGGCTATATTCCTGAAAGTGGTAAAGGAAAAAATGAAGCACGTGTGGTGGGGCTGAGTAAATTGGCGCGCATTGTGGAGTCTTATGCGAGAAGGCCTCAGCTTCAAGAAAAAATGTGTGTTGAAATTATGAAGGCCATCAAGACGCAACTAAAACCTGAAGGAATCATGGTTGTCATTGAAGGAAAGCATGGTTGTTTAAGTTGCCGCGGAGTGAAAAAAACTCAATCATCTATGACAACATCAGCGCTAGACGGCAAATTTAAAGAATCAGAAAAAATGCGCAGTGAGTTTTTAAGCCTTCTGCAATTAAGACCTTTAAGCAATTAACGGAGAAATAAAATAATGGAAACTTGCTCGCGAAAAATTCATTTTTGTTATGGTCATCGCGTGATGAATCACGAAAGTAAGTGTGCAACACTGCACGGTCATAATGGTAACTTATGGATTCATGCTCGTCCTCTTCAAGGTCTTGATGAAATTGGGCGTGTTGTAGATTTTTCTGTTTTGAAAGAAAAAATTGGAAGCTGGGTGGATGAACACTGGGATCATACGACTATTTTATTTAAAGACGATGTGGATACTTGTAAGTTAGTTGAGCAAGCGCCTGGATTCAAAAAACCTTTTATTTTGCCTACCAACCCTACGGCCGAAAATATGGCCAACTATCTTCTGCGCGAAATTTGCCCAAAGCTACTCACTGAATACAAAATTGAAGTTTTTAAAGTAACACTTTATGAAACAGAGAATTGTTTTGCCGAGGCCATGCTCTAAGGATAGCGGATATCCCTTCTTTCCAAAAATTCATCAATAAATTGATATTTACTTCTGAACTTCTCTGATTGAAGTTTTTCCATGATGTCATATTCTTCTCCTTGCCCCGTCTTCAGAAGGTAAGGAGTTTGAAGATAGCGATGAAGTAAAAAGTAGGCCAAGCTATCTGCAAAATCATCCCAAGGCTGAATAGCAGAATAAGTGCTCAAAAAAGGCGTGTTGAAATATAATTCTTCATAGAGTTGCGCGGTTTCTTCTTTTTTTATGTGCTCTTCTTTACAAAGATAAAAGCAGAGTTTTTCGCGCGATGAAAAATTGTATGCTGGCCAGGGTTTTGCTGTGGTTTCAAAACTTAGATGGCCAAAACTTCCTTCTTTCATAGGAAGATCAATCTGATCTTTTCTATCATCACCTACTACCTCATTGAGATTATTAGTAAAATCCAGGATATGACCAAACTCATGAGCGATAACAAAATAAAGAAAGCTATTCACTTTTTGTGTTGCCATCGTTTCGACATGCGGAAGATCTTTTTGCACAGTATAGTTATTTTTTACTCCACCAAAAGAGAGCTGTTCTTTCCAGGAGGCCCACTGAGTTAACTCTAAGTTTTCATGGAGAACCGATTGCCGAATTCCCATCTTGGCCCCAACAATTTCTCCTTTCTCATTTTTAATAACGCCAGCAAAGGCCGTTCCAAAGAATTCTTTTTCAATAAAAATGCGATCAAGAGAACAAAATACTTTTTGTAAAACGACGGGATAATTATCGTAGACTTTTTCAAAATAGGACGCATAATTCCTGCTTCCCTCAAGACACTTTCGCTTCATGAGTTGCTGGTTATCACCAAGATTTTTTTCATCCTTGACGGGATCAACGAGACAGACAACTTTTTCTATATTGCTTCGGCAGTCTCTTTCAAGCGACTTTTCTTTATAAGAATGATTACTTTTATAAAGAAAAAAATGGGGTAAACTCTCTAGCATTAAGCTATATTGAGTTTTAGCTTGAGAAAAAATATTAAAATTTAGTAAGAAAATAAAAGACAAAAGAAATAAACATTGACCTGATTTCATGAATGGCCTCCCCGCTTCATGCTAGATCTTTTTTAAGTCTCCTGTCAAACTTCCTAAAAAGTATTTAATTATCGCTTTGTTCTTTTTTTATTTTGTGATTGATGCTTAAAGTAAGCAATCATTTCATCTAATTCTTTCTCAGTTAAATGCTCATGACTAGGCATATGAGAATAACGAAAAAGTTCAGGGTTGCGAATAAACTTCTTTAATTCACTCTCTAATCGGTAATCTGTAATGGTTTGTGGTGCTCCCAAATCAGGGCCAATGACACCACCTTGCTTATCCATTGCATGACAGCGAAAACATTGCTCTTTAAATGTTGTGTAGCCTCGAAAAACGGCAGAATCTTTTTTCACATCCCCTGCTGGGTAGACTTTAGGATAGGCCTCTTTGAAATTGAGCAAGCTTATTTTTTTTATTTGCCATGGCCATGGATAGGCCTCCTTTACTGTCTTCTTTGGATCTGTCCAAACAAGAAAATAAGGAGCTGGATCACTTTTATGTTCCTTTGTTTTTTCCCACTCATTTTCGCCCTCAACATCAAGATCTTCAAAGGCAAGGTATCCATCTTTTTCTAGCATTTTCTCAATTTCACCTTGTGGACTATAACCATCAAGGGCCGTAAAAACGGCCGTAGGATATTCCTCCTCATTTCTCCACTTTTCCTGAAAGGAGAAATCCATCACATCATGAAGTTTAAAGGCATGATAATTTTTAACTTTTTCGTAGTGAGAACTTTCAAAAGAAATTTTATAGATTTTTAACTTTTTTTTCAGCTCTCTTAAATTCACACTTTTTACTTTTTCTTCTCCTATGAAAAATTCTAGCGAAAATTCACTTGCTACCAGAGAAACAGAAGACAAAAACCATAGGGCAAAGAAAAATCTCATTTCCTATTCACCTTTTAAAACTTGTTTAATAATCTCATCAATTGATTTAATGGCATAAAGAGGGACATTCACAAGGGCCGTGGAATTAAAAGCATTTCTTTCAATACTATAAGGCGCTGATGATTTAACCTCTAACTGTAATTGGCAAAAAAGATGAACTAAGATTGATTTCCCTACTTGTCTGGTCCATCTCAAAATTAACGGTTTGCTCTCTTTTTTTGTACCAATCTTTTAAATAACCAGAAGCATGGCGTTTCATTCTCACCTCTGATTAAAGCTCTATTATAGGGGTAAAAAGATGAACATCAAGTCTTAAAACAGGGGTAAAAATCATCATTCCTCTTCAATGGGGGCCCCAAAACGCATTAAGTTTTCAGCAATACTTTTAATAAAGCGAAATCGCGGGATATAGTCATCGTATTTCTTAGTGGGAATATAGTCATACGGAGTATAGATGTGCACCATATGCTCATAAGAATCTCCACTATTAGAAACAGCTCCTCCTCCACAAAAAAGATTGGCCACTTGAACATAGTGAGAAAAATCATCGAGGAAAACAAAACCAAGATCTTTTTTCCTTTCTCCTGAAAGATCTTCTAAGGATCTAATAGAAGTAATATGAAGATCATTTCCCCAAATTGGTTTTAAAAAATCTAGTCCTTCTTTCCAAAAATCACCGTTTTCATCTTCTTCATTAAAAAGAGTTACTTGTGGCCTTACATTACAACTTAAGGCCATGAGCAGAGAAATAATGGATTCAATGCTGGCCTTATTCTTTCCATTAAAAAGAAAAAGTCCCTTTTTTTCTTTATTGAAAATATTGCTATTTTTTTGACCTGGGATAAAACGATTTTTTGTCTGATGGCCCACAAAATCTTTATCATGAAGGTATTGAGAAAATTCCATCAATAATTCTTTTCCTGTAGGATCCACTGTCTTCCAAAGAAGAGAAAAATTTTCGATAAAAAGCCCTAAGCTTTTCTGTACTTTTTTCTTATACATTAAATCATGCAGCGGACCACTTTCCAGCTTATTGACTTCATAAAAAAGACGCTCTTCCTTCTTGCTAGAAAAGCGATTCCGCCGCATTTTCACTTCTTGATTTTGCTCTGTAACTGCGGGAAATAAATCTCCTCCCATCAATAGATCTTCATCTGAATAAGTAAAAAAACGAGGAAGATAATCAACTCCTCCCGCCTTTGGTCCTGTTCCCGACATCTTATGACCACCAAAAGGCTCAATAAAAACACGGGCACCTGTGATGTTGCGATTAGTGTAAACATTTCCAGAAAAAATTTTCTCGACGGCCTCATCGATATCATCTTGGGACTGAGCAAAAACACCGCCCGTTAAGGCATACTCAACATTATTGATAAGACGATAGGCCTCTTCTTTTGTCTTAAAAGAGGTAACATGAAGGACAGGACCAAAAAATTCTTTTTTAAAAAACACAGATTCTTTTACTTTATCTGGAGGCAAGTAAAAAATCACAGGTCCCATGAAGTTTGTCTCAGGAAACTCCTCTGATCGATCCACAATAACTCTTCCCTTTAAGCGACGTACTTCATCTGTCGCCATGGCAACTTCTTCCAACAAACGCTCTTTTTCTCCACGAGAAATAATAGGATTGATAAAAGTAGAATATTCATTAGAAGATCCTACTGTTAAATCCATGGCCGCAGCGGCAAGACGTTCAAGTAAACGCTGACAAACAGGACTTTCCACAATAAGACGAGAAAGGGCGGAACATTTTTGTCCTGCATGACCAAAAGAACTTTTGAGAATTCCCGCAATTGTTTCATCTAATTCAGCATTTTGAAAAACAATCAATCCATTTTTCCCTCCCATCTCGGCAATGGCGCGCTTAGGTCTTGAAAAATCAAAGAGCTTGTTTTCAATAATTTGTGGCATCATTTTTTCATAAAGATGAAGACCTACTTTTTTTGAACCTGTAAAAACGGCCCCTGCAATTTTTTCATGAGAAAGCAAGAACTCCCCTACCACACTCCCTCTTCCCGGAAGATGAACCACCACTGATTCAGGAACACCTGCGCGGTGAAGAAGATTAATAAAAAGCTCGGCCACCAGAGGTGTATGCTCAGATGATTTGACGACAGCAGAATTTCCAACGGCCAAAGCACCAGTGGTCATTCCCGCCAAGATAGCGAGAGGAAAATTCCAGGGAGCAATCACCGCCCAAATACCA
>NODE-415-length-15189-cov-4.13546_pt1 | contig 15189 bp, 14 predicted proteins | sample MGYA00139097_ERZ477577 | MGnify/ENA metagenome assembly ERZ477577 | reverse complement strand
TATGGGTGCAGCGCCTCATTCGGGAATCGCGGAAAGCTTCCAAATAAAAAGGCTATTTTTGCTTTTTCTCCTGCTATGGAAGGACGCAGTCCGATTCAATATCTATGGGTAGTTTTAAAAGGAATGGCCATGGGGGCAGCCGATGTTGTACCCGGGGTTTCCGGGGGCACCATAGCGTTCATTTCAGGAATCTATGAAGAGCTTATTCGCTCGATTAACAACATTCGCCCCGGGCTGATTGGGGTATTGAGAAAAGAAGGCTTCGGAGCCTTCTGGCGTGAGCTCAATGGCGGTTTTCTTCTGGCATTGCTCACCGGAGTGGCCATCAGTGTATTTTCACTCGCACGGGGCATCAGTTGGCTGCTTACCCACGAACCGGTTTTACTCTGGTCCTTTTTTTTCGGCCTTGTCCTGGCCAGTGTTTTTTATGTAGCGAAGTCCATCGATCAGTGGAAGCTCAATATTATCGTAATGGCTATTATGGGCGCCCTTATCGCCTACGCCATAGTCTCCTTACCCATTTCTCACCGGGATGCAGGGATTCCCTTTCTCTTTCTTTCGGGAGCACTGGCTATTTGTGCTATGATACTTCCGGGTATCTCCGGAGCCTTTATTCTCGTGCTTCTCGGCTCCTATAAGACCATCCTGGACGCCGTCCATGAGCGGGATCTCAAAATTATTGCAATCGTTGGGGCCGGGGCGATCGTGGGTCTCTTGAGTTTTGCACGCCTTCTAAAATGGATGTTTTCCCGCTTTAAGAATGCCACCCTCGCTTTACTCACAGGATTTATCATTGGTTCCCTTCCCAAGATCTGGCCGTGGAAGATCGTTCGGGAAACCCAGGTTTTTGACGATAAAGAAATTACCGTGTCTGAGTCCGTCGTCGCCCCCTGGAACTACCCGGAAGATCCGCAATGGGCAGCAGCTCTGGCGCTCGCTATTGCGGGTTTTTGCCTTATTTTTATACTCGAGCGACTGGCGTCAAAAAAGATGAGCTAATCCGATGAGTGAAACCAGGACATTCGGGGATAAAATCCTTTTATTTATAAAAGGTTTGGCCATGGGGGCCGCCAATAAAGTACCCGGAGTTTCCGGGGGCATTGTCGCATTTGTGGTAGGCTTCTATGAAGAATTTATCTATTCCCTTCAACGCATCAACCTTACTGCTTTTAAGCTCCTGCTCAGCGGACGGTTCAGGAGTTTTTCCAAATATGTAAACGGCTCCTTTCTGTTTATCCTTATCCTTGGGATGCTCTTCAGTTATTTCAGTGTTTCAAAAATCCTCGATTATTTTTTGGAGCGTCGCGAACTTTTTGTGTGGTCCCTTTTTTTTGGTATGATCATCGGGTCTATCTATTTCATATCCAAGGAATTCGAAGATTGGAATAAAAAAACCATACTCGCAGGCATCCTGGGTCTAATCGTTGGAATATCCATTAGTTTCCTCAGCCCGGCACGGGAAAATGACAATTTGTGGTTTATCTTTTTTTGCGGGATCATCAGTGTATCGGGAATGACGCTTCCGGGGCTTTCCGGTTCTTTTATCCTGATCCTGTTGGGCAATTACGTCCTGCTGCTGGTAGACTCCGTCAATGCGCTTTACGATACCCTGGCCGAATTTCTGGTGGGGGACTTCAGTGTTTTTAACAATGTAGAGCGAAAAAGGACTCTCCTCATACTCACTGTCTTTACAGCCGGTTCGGCTATCGGATTAGTTACACTGTCGCATCTTCTGGGGTACGTGCTGAAATATTTTAAGAGCATCACTACCGCCGTGATTATTGGCTTTATCACAGGATCTCTTGGTGTAGTCTGGCCCTGGAAAAAAACCATTTACATGTTGGATGAAACCGGCAATCGTATCCTGGATTCCAATGGCGATGGAATAATTGTGAATTACAGCCGGTATCTTCCCGATCCGGGAAATCCGGAAACATGGTGGGCCGTTGTTTATATACTCCTGGGAATTGTCCTTCTGGTCGCCCTGGAATGGTATGGTAAATATCGATTGAAAGATGCGTAGGTTTGGACTTATTGGCAGGGACATCTCGTATTCCTTTTCGCCGGGGTACTTCAAATCAAAATTTGATGCCCTCGGGTTGGCCGATTGCTCATATGAGATTTTTGACCTCCCTGAAATTGATAAATTTCCAGAAATCCTCTCAAAAAAAGATCTCTGTGGTCTTAATGTAACCATTCCCTATAAAACTGCTATTTGTCCGTTCCTGGACCAACTGGACGCAGACGCCGCCGAGATTGGAGCGGTCAATACCATCCGTTTCACAAATGCCGGACTCAAAGGATATAATACGGATCTCACCGGGTTTGTGAATTCTCTGGCTCCCCTGTTGCTTCCCTCCGACGAGGCCGCGCTCATTTTAGGTACGGGCGGTGCGGCACGGGCTATAGCCTTTGGATTGACCAAACTCGGAATTCATTATCGTTTTGTATCCAGGTCGCCGGGGAAAGGAAATCTCACCTACCGGGAACTGGACGCTAACGTTTTGAAAAATTTTCAGATCCTTATCAATTGTACGCCTTTGGGCACCTATCCCCAAGTAGATGCCACTCCTCCTATCCCGTATAATACATTGACCGAGAACCATTTGCTTTACGATCTGATTTACAATCCCGAGCTCACTACATTTCTGCGTGGCGGTCAGCAGGCCGGAGCACGAATTAAAAACGGATTGGAAATGCTTCATTTGCAGGCTGAAGCATCCTGGGAAATATGGAACCGGGGAGGCGGGATTTAGTTTATAACGGGATTCCTGAAAAAAGAATTGAGATACCTTTTGTGGTCAGGCCACATGTTAGTATCTTGGAAAAGGAGATCTACGTATTCCGAAAATAGACGACAATGCCCGAAACGGATAAACATGAACTGCAGGAAAAGATTGCAGGGGGGAAAGACCAAACTGAGTCTGAAACGAATCAGGCAAACATATCGCCAGAAGCGGTGCCTGCAAAAAAATCTGGGAAACCCATAGGAAAAACATCTGTGAATCCGGAACCTAAACCTGAGACGGATCAGGGAACGGACACGGAATTGGAAGATCAAACAGCAACCGGTGAAACTCCGGACACGGCACCTGAAGCCATTGTTGCTGAAACTCCCGAACCTGAGACCAAAACCCAGGAAATCTCCGACGTGAAGCCTGAGGCCGTGGCATCTGAATCTGCTCAAAGTACAGCCCAAACAGAACCCGGAGAAACTCCGGACACGGCATCTGAAGCCGTTATCGCCAAAACCGATGAAAATTCTATCGTCTTGGATTCCGGAAAAGACCTGGAAAAAAAAGGCAGTTCAGACGAAACTACGGACGCATCGAAGGTAGAAGATTCGGACGATAGCGAAGACTCCGAAGAGGATATCGACAAAACTATAGCTGAAGATGCTGAGGATTCCGAAAATCAGCGGAGGCATCAAATTCCTTTTTTAGACTATCATTCCCTTTCTATGGAAAATCTGGTCGGGGAATTACAGCGTCTGATGCGCTCTGAAAAAGTACAATCCATCCGCCGTCATGTGGAGACTATTCGCAAGGAATTCGATCTGAAATTTCAGGAATTTCTTGAAGAGAAAAAGGAAGAGTTTATTAGTCGTGGTGGAGAGGCTTCTGATTTCAGCTATAATTCGGTAACCAAACGACAGTTTAACGAACTGTATTCTGAATATCGCGACCAGCGCAGTCAGTACTATAAAAATCTGGAGAAACAATTAAAACAGAACCTGGAGGAGCGACTCTCCATTATTGAGCAACTCAAAGGCCTGGTGAATGTGGAGGAAGATATGAATTCCACGTACAAAAGTTTTAAAGATATTCAGAAGCAGTGGAAAAAGGCTGGCCCCGTACCTCGAACTCAGTACAACGATGTATGGCGCACCTACCAACATCATCTGGAAATATTTTACGATTTTCTCTCCCTGAACCGGGAACTGAGAGATCTGGACTTCAAACACAACCTCGGGGAAAAGGAGAAATTAAGCCAAAGGGCCGAGGCTTTGCTAGAGGAACCAGATATCAATAAAGCGTTTCGGGAACTGCAGATCCTCCATAAAATATGGAAAGAAGACATTGGACCCGTCGGCAAAGACCACCGTGAAGCCATCTGGGAGAGGTTCAGTGAAGCTACCCGGAAAATGCACGAACGCCGTCAAGGCTATTTCCAGGAACTCGACAAGAAATACCAGGGCAATCTGGAAGAAAAACAAAAGATCATAGCCCGCATTGAAGAAGTCAGTTCCATCGTCGCAAAAAATCACAAAGGAATACAGAAACAAATACGGGAAATCGAAACGCTCCGGGATCAGTTCTTTAAGGCCGGTAAGGTCCCTCAAAAAGACAATGAAGCTACCTGGAGTGCCTTTAAGGCCGCTGTTCGAAATTTTAATCGAAGTAAAAATGCGTTTTATAAGAATCTTAAAAAAGAACAACAGGTTAATCTGGACCAGAAGAAAAGCCTGCTTGAGCGCGCCTTAGCATTAAAGGACAGTGAAGACTGGGATACGGCTACTCCGGAGATGAAAAAAATACAAAGGGAGTGGAAAGAAATTGGGCATGTGCCCCGGAAATATTCTGATTCGATATGGAAAGAATTTAAAACCGCCTGCAACCACTACTTCGATCGCTTGCACAGCAGCAGAAATAGTGCATTTGACCAGGAAAAAAAGAATCTGGAGCGGAAGATGACCGTACTCGACGAGGTGCGGAAATTTACATTGACCGGGAAGCGCGAACAGGACCTGAAAACCATTCAGGACTTCATTAAAAAATGGAAGGACATCGGGCATGTGCCCAGGAACAAGAAACACATCACGTCTAAATTCAACAAAATCCTGGACGCCTTATTCCGCAAACTCAACGTCGGGTCACAGGAAGCTGAAATTCTCAAATACGGGGATCGGATCGCCGATCTGGCCAAAGAAGAAGATTCCTATGCCATAGAACAGGAACGGCAGTTTATCCGTAAAAAGATTGAGGAAGTAAAGGGTGAAATTCGGCAACTGGAGAATAACCTCAACTTTTTTTCAGAACCATCAGAAGAAAACCCGCTGGTGAAGGAAGTCCTTGTGAATCTGGATAAGAAGAAAAAAGGCCTGGACAATTGGAAGGCAAAATTGAAAAAACTCAATATTCTTAGAAATAACCTGAATAGTGAAGCAGGGAGTTCCGAGGCTTCAGAAGTCGCGGGGGATGATGGCGCATCCTGAAATACAGGCTACTCTACCGCCGTTGCCGGTTCGCCATATAAATCAAAGTCTGCAGCCCCTGTAATTCGCAATTCGGCAAATTCTCCCAAGCGCAGGTAATACTTAGACGCGTCTACAAGCACTTCGTTATCAACATCCGGGGAGTCAAACTCGGTGCGCCCAACAAAATAGCCAGCCTCCACCCTGTCGATCATACAACGGTAGATCTGCCCAATCCGGTTCTGGTTGGTTTCCCAGGAAATCTGAGACTGAATGGCCATTATTTCGTTTGCCCGCTCTTGTTTCACATCCTCAGGAACAGTGTCTTCCAGGTTATAGGCATGGGTTTGTTCTTCATGACTATAGGTAAAACACCCCAATCTTTCGAAACGCTGTTCACTGACCCAATCCTTCAACAGTTGAAAATCAGCTTCGGTTTCCCCTGGATAGCCTACAATGAGGGTAGTGCGAATGGCCATTCCGGGCACCTGGGCGCGGAAAGCCTCTAGTAACGCATTGGTCTTCTCCCGGGTGGTTCCCCTTCTCATACTTTTTAGAATCGGATCCGCGATATGCTGTAAGGGAATATCGATATAATTGCAGACTTTGGGTTCGGTCCGCATGACCTCCAGGACATCCATAGGAAAGCCTGTAGGGAAGGCGTAATGAAGGCGAATCCAATCTATTCCCTCAACGGTGCACAACTCGCGCAACAATTCAGCCAAGGCCCTTTTTTTATAGATATCAAGGCCGTAATACGTCAGGTCCTGAGCAATAAGAATAAGCTCCCGGACGCCTTTCGCCGCCAGAGAATTGGCCTGTTCCGTTAACGCTTCAATGGGCGTACTCCTGTGCGAACCGCGCATCAGTGGTATTGCGCAAAAAGAGCATGGCCGGTCACACCCCTCAGCAATTTTCAGATAGGCGTAATTGGAAGGTGTCGTTGTCAGGCGCTCTCCGACGAGTTCGTGCTTATAGTCCGCTCCAAGTGCCTTTAAAAGTCGGGGGAGGTCTTGCGTACCGAAATAAGCATCCACATTTGGGATTTCCTTTTCGAGGTCCGGTTTATACCTCTCGCTCAAACAGCCGGTCACAAATACCTTATCTATCCGACCTGCTTCCTTTTCGCGCACTTGCTCGAGGATGGTATTGACGCTTTCTTCCTTGGCATTCGCAATAAAACCGCAGGTATTGATAACCACAATATTGCCGTCCTCTTCATGCACCACCTCTTTCTGATTGGCGCGTAACTGCCCCATCAAGACCTCTGAATCATAGAGATTCTTGGAACAGCCCAGAGTGATGACATTAATGCGGTTTTTAGCACGCGTTTTAGTTCTCATACCTTCTTATTGGCCGCAAAAATACGATATACCTGAGTTTTGTCGAGTTTTTACACGGAAATATGCCCTTTTAACGTTCTGGTTCTATGAAAAGGATTTTTATAGACCCGCTAAAGCGCCTGCGCATCTTTTTGCAGCTGGCTTGTCTATGCCTGATCTTTATCTCTTGTTCAAAATCGGAAGTAGACTCTGGAGACCCGGATTCAGGGAATCCCCCCGAAATACCTCAGAATCTGTATTACCCGCCCCTGCAGGTGAGCGGTCCATGGGAGACCACTTCTATGGAAAGTCTGGGCTGGGATACGGAATTGGCAACTTCCCTGAACACCTATCTCGAAGCTGAAGGCACTCAAGCCTTTATTATTCTGAAAGATGGTAAAATTGTGATGGAATCCTATTTTGGAGACTTTACCGAGTCGAGTCTTTGGTATTGGGCTTCAGCTGGGAAGACTCTGACCGCTTTTACAGTTGGTATTGCCCAGGACGAAGGGAAATTAAGCCCGGATGATCGCACAACTGATTATCTGGGAATGGGCTGGACTTCGGCACCCCCTGAAAAGGAACAAAAGATCCGAATCGCTCATCAATTGAGTATGACCACCGGATTGGATGAGGGCATTTTTGAATGTACCCTTCCGAATTGTTTACAATTCAAAGCAGAATCAGGCACACGCTGGGCCTATCACAACGGCCCTTATACCCTGCTTCAAAATGTAGTCGCTGCGGCCGTATCTGAAGATTTCAGTTCCTATTTTAACCGGATGCTTCGGAATCGGATTGGGATGGATGGGTTTTGGCTGGCGCAGGGTGAAGGGAACAATATTTACTACAGTTCGGCACGTTCTATGGCACGGTTTGGCCTTCTGGTACTCTCGAAAGGGGTCTGGGATTCCGAAGTCATCCTCGAAGACTCGGCATACTTTACAGACATGGTCAGTACGTCTCAGCCTCTGAACAAAGCCTATGGCTACCTGTGGTGGCTCAATGGCAAGGATCGATATATGGCTCCGGGTAGCCAGGTCGTATTCTCCGGGAAACTGATTCCTTCAGCTCCTTCCGACCTGATTGCAGGCCTGGGTAAAAACGATCAGAAACTCTATGTAGTGCCCTCCCAAAACCTGGTGGTTATCCGTTTGGGTAACGACGCCGGGGATGCCCTGGTCGGGCCCTCAAGCTTTGACAACGCCTTATGGCTGCGTCTTTCCGAAATGATGGGGCTTTAGAACGTTGTTAAAAATGCATCAGTCATATCCCACAGGTGCCTTACGTGCAGGTTGCAAGGCTTCTATCGCATAGGCAAGCTGGAAAGCCAGCGGCACTTGAAACCCTCTTACAATAATGGTCAGACCAACCGGCTCGCCACTCTCCCGATATCCCATGGGAACGGTAATTGCCGGATTCTGTGCGGTGGCGGCAAACCCCGCGTGCCGATTGTTAATGGACAGGATTCCGTCCAGCTGATTCGCTTCCCACGGTTCGTCAAAAAATTGACGGCCCCCATCCAAAAGCTCCTTTCGGATTTTCTGAAATTCTTCATCTGAAGTTTTGTCGGCCAGAATTCCTTCCAGCCGCTCCTGCCCATAGGGCATTCTCAATTCAGGTTCCTGCTGATTAAAGGCAACGACATCTTCAACAGAGCGCACATTTACGGCAACGGTGTCGAGAATTTGGGCGCCTAAATACTCCGGCAGGGCATTTTTCATATCGAGATTCAGTAAGGTCAGAAAACCCTCCTGTTCTATTTCAGGCGCCTTAAACTCAATGATTTTGGCCCCGGCATTCTTTAGGTTTTCAACCGACTGCCGATACAAAGAATCGGAATCCATAAGGGATTTAAATACCCCCAAACGCAGTCCGCCTATCGCATTTGGAGTGGGTTTCTCATACCAGTTATCACCCCAATTCACTTTAAAGGCTGAGGGGTCTAAAATATCATATCCCATCAGGGCATCCATAACAATCGCCGCGTCTGTAACAGTTCGCGTCATAGGACCAGGTGTATCCAGCGTTCCTGAAATAGGAACAATCCCGTTGCGGCTCAACATTCCCACCTTTGGCTTTAAACCTACGATGGAATTCTGACTCGAAGGAGAAAGAATAGACCCTGAGGTTTCCGTGCCCACCGCACCCATGGCGTACCCGGCAGCCATAGCCGTACCACTTCCCGAACTCGAACCCCCGGTTTCAAATGTCCTTCGCCCATAGGGATTCAGGGTTTGCCCTCCAATAGCACTATATCCAACCGGGCATCCGCTGCACATATAGTAGGCCCATTCGCTGAGGTTTACCTTACCGAGAATCAAAGCGCCCTTCTCCTTCAGCCGCTGTACGATAAAAGCATCACCGGTTTTGTTAGCCTGTAGGGCAATCGCTCCAGCTGTAGTGGGTATACCTTCGGTATTGATATTGTCTTTCAGCAGTACAGGCATTCCAAATATAGGATGTCTGGAAGCCCCAGGATCTGCCTTAAGAGCCGCATCCCGCCGTTTTGCCTCCTCGATTACATCGAGATTCAAAGCGATCACCGTATTAAGCGTCGTCTCATTGTCCAGCTCGAATTTGTATATCCGATAAAGAAAGAACCGGGTCAGGTCCTCGTATGAAAACGCATTGTTCTGTATAGCCTGCTGAACTTCCGGAATGGTCTTTCCCATCACCATGGGTTTCAAGCGCTCATACTCAGACTCCGCGAGCTTCTGAACCTCCGGGTAAAGCGGTAAAAAAACGTCGTTCTTATCCAAAACCCGGGACTGGATGAGCTTGTAGCGCATACGTGCCACGGGGTGATCTGCATTGGCGGCTAACTCCTCAGACTCGTCATACCGGTTCCAGAGAGCTCCTTCAGGGGCCTCAGAAATCGTTTCCGTTTCGGGTTCGGGAAGGGCGGTTTCCGGGGCGACCTCTTCTACAGGGGCAGCTTCTGAATTGCCCGAAAACTGTTTACAGGAGGAAAAGGAGAGTAAGGCCAGGAGTATCCCCAGCACGCGGCTTAGTAAAAGTGTCTTCATTTTTTGATTAATTCGGTCCATTTTTCAATGTTTTCTCGGTTCATACGTACAAATTCATCCTTCCCTTCATTGGCCGCAAGGAATTCAGATCTCCGCGCCGCCTCAACGGCTTCGGAGTAGGATCCCAGACCTGCCAGAATAAGAGACCTGACCCTGTGAAAATAATAGGTGTCTCCTCCATATTCAAGGGACTTGTCAATATAGTTCAGGGCACGGTCGTAATCACGACCCTCCTCCTGCAGGTACCGCGCCGCCTCGTAGTAACTTTGAGCCGATGGCGCTGTTGATAGTGCTTCTGCTATGGACGCTTCCATAAAGGATTGGGTATCCACTTCCATGGGGATACGGATACAGGTCCGGTCCCAGATCAGCAATAGCTCCAAACTATGATGCGTAATCTGGTCAAAAGTGATCAGAAAATTTTCCTGTACCATGGGCCATGGCTCCGGAATGACGCGAGTGCGGAACAATTCATCACTGGTCGAATAAGCATCCCGCCCATCCCCCCACAGGGTCGTGTCTTTATGAAATACTATTTCCCAGGCCGCAGCTTCCGGGAAGGCGTAAAGCGCATAGGTTCCCGCAGGTATCTGATGATCCCCAATTTGCATAGGATGCGTCAGTGATATTTTTGTGGATTCATTGGCCCCCACCCTCCAGATACGTCCATAGGGCACCAGGTGGCCAAAGATTTCGCGCCCCTTTACCGCAGGCCGGGAATAGCTAATTCGCACCTCACTCAATCCCACATGCTGGGATACTTCCTGAAAAGGGCTGGCTTTTGGGTGGACAATCTGTGCATGGGTAATACCGACCGACCAAAAAAAACACAGTGCCAGGAAAATCCTCATGAGTTGGTATTGAAGAAAGAATCGACAAATTCAAACTTATTGAATACCTGTAGATCTTCGATCCCCTCCCCTACACCAATATACTTCACCGGAACCTGAAATTGATCTGAAATACCAATAACGACTCCGCCCTTGGCTGTTCCATCGAGTTTTGTTACGGCCAGGGAGGTAACCTCCGTAGCCTTGGTGAACTGCCGGGCCTGCTCAAAAGCGTTTTGGCCCGTAGAGCCATCCAGTACGAGCAGGACGTCGTGGGGAGCATCCGGGATTACCTTCTGCATGACCCGTTTGATTTTAGTCAGCTCATTCATCAGATTGACCTTGTTGTGCAATCGGCCGGCAGTATCAATCAGAACCACGTCGGCTCCCTGGCTTACCGCCGCACTCAAGCTGTCAAATGCCACAGATGCGGGATCACTTCCCATATTTTGTTTAATCAGCGGCACCCCAACCCGGTCTGCCCAGATCTGCAATTGATCGATGGCCGCTGCCCTGAAGGTGTCGGCCGCGCCAAGCACTACTTTCTTCCCCTGTTTTTGAAACTGGTACGCCAATTTGCCAATAGTGGTGGTTTTGCCAACGCCATTAACCCCAACAACCATGATCACATAGGGCCCGTCAGAGTCCGGGACTTCAAATTCGGTAGCATTTCCGGTATGGGTCTCGGAGAGTAATCCGGCAATCTCTTCTCTGAGAATTTGATCTAACTCATCCGTGCCGACGTATTTGTCCTTTGAAACACGCTCCTCAATACGCCCGATAACCTTGAGGGTTGTTTCTACCCCCACATCGGAGGTGACCAGAATTTCCTCCAGTTCATCCAGGACTTCATCATCCACCCTGGACTTGCCTACTACAGCCTTGCTGAGCTTGTTGAAAAAACTGGTTTTGGTCTTTTCAAGTCCTTTGTCCAGACTCTCCTTCTTCTCGGATGAAAATAACTTTTTAAACAAACTCATATACTAAAGACTATACGATTCAAAGATAGTATTTTATAAGGTTCAGGGGGTGCCGGGTTTTGAAGTTGTACCACAGACAAGGGGTAAAAAAAAAGCCGCTTTCCAGAAGAAAGCGGCTCAAGTACTTTAAGATTTCGCGTTCCCTATTTACTGGAAAGCCATTCGTTTACCATTTCAGGAGCCATAACGGATTCCACAAAGGTATACGCACCCGATTTTTTAGATTTCACCATTTTAATAGCCTTTGTCAAACGTTTTGAAGAAGACTGAAGTGTTGCTACTGTTTTCTTTGCCATGATCCTTTACTTTATCTCTTTATGCACTGTCATCCTCTTGAGGATGGGGTTATATTTCTTGATCTCCAAACGGTCGGGAGAGTTTTTTTTATTCTTGGTGGTAATATACCGGGAGGTTCCGGCCATACCGGTTTCCTTATGCTCTGTGCATTCCAGTATTACCTGTACTCTGTTGCCTTTTTTTGCCATGGTGCTATAACTTTAGCAATTTACTTGATGAGCATTCCTTTTGCTTTAGCCTCCTTTAGTACCGCAGAAATCCCCTTTTTGTTAATCGCTTTCAGGGCACGGGTGGAAACTCTAAGCGTAACCCACCGATCCTCTTCAGGAATATAGAAACGCTTCTTAGAGAGATTTACATCAAATCGTCTCCTTGTTTTATTGATCGAAAACGAGACGTTGTTTCCAAACATCGCCTTTTTACCTGTAATTTCGCAGACTTTTGACATTTCGCTCTGGTTACTTGGTTCAAAACAGGGTGCAAATTTACAGCATTTTTATTGTACCCCCAAACTTCTTTTTCAGAATTTTAGGATTTCCTGCTGCAGCAATTCCATGGCCTTGTGAACCGATTTCTGAACAATGCGCTCCCGGTGGTTTCCCATAGTAAATTCCATGGCATACGTTGAGTCAGGGCTCGAAATACCGATAAAAACGCGTCCGACTGGAGAATCTGAGTCCCCTTTATCCGGTCCGGCATTTCCGGTAGTGGCAACGCCGATATCCGCCTGTAACAGGGAGCGAACTTGCTGAGCCATGGCACGTGCAACTTCCTCACTGACCACGGAGTGGGCCCGGATTAACTCCTCGGGAACCTGGAGCACTCCCGTTTTGACCTCAGTGGCGTAACTGACAACACTTCCCTTAAAATAAGCAGAGCTCCCGGGGACAGCTGTAAGCTGACTCGCAATACGGCCACCCGTAAAACTTTCAGCCGTTGCCAGCGTCATTCCCCGCTGCCTAAAGGATTTGAGCAATGTCGCTTCGAGCGCTTCCCCGTCTTCTTCTCCGAAGAGAATATCTGAAATCCGGGATTTCAAGCTTTCTGTCAGGGTGTCGAGTTCCTGCTCTAAGATTTGCAAATCCGTACCCTTTATAGACAGACGCAATCGCACTCTGCCCAGATTCGGGAGGTAAGCCAACTTAACATGAGGGGGTAAAGCATCCTCCAGGTCTGCAATGCGCTCCGCTATGGCACTCTCTCCCAACCCATATGTGATAAGGGTACGGTGCAACAATACCGGACGTTTAAAAGATGAGAGGATTCGGGGTCTTAACTGATCCAAAAACAGACGTTTCATTTCAAAAGGCACCCCTGGTAACGAAACAAAAACAGCTTTTGACCCTTCCATCCACATACCTGGCGCTGTTCCGTACATATTTTTCAGGATCGTCGCCCGGGAGGGTATCAGGGCTTGTTTTCGATTTAAATCTGAAATAGGCGTTGAAATGTATGTACTGAAAAGATGTTCAATATGTTTAAGAACCTCCTTATTTTCTACCAGATGGTCCTCAAAATACTCACAGAGCACGTGTTTTGTAATGTCATCGCGGGTTGGGCCCAAACCCCCTGTAATAATAACGAGGTCTGCTCTCGACTCCGCCTCCTTAAGGGCTGTGAGAATATGTTTGCGCTCATCCTGAACCGAGGAGATTTGAAAAACGGAAATCCCCGTTTTATGTAGCTCCGAAGCGAGAAAAGCCGAATTCGTATCGACGATTTGTCCGATGAGGATTTCATCGCCAATAGTGACAATTTCCGCTCTCATCAGAGGTCGAAATCCTTTTTTAATTCTGTAACGGCCAGGTCAATATCTTGTTTCATACGCCCAAAACGCGCTCGTATGCCTTCTAGATCTTCCTGATTTTTGCCCATGGTTTCCATCTCCAGGGCCAGAACCCGTGTCGACTCCATTTCCAAAAGATCTACATTGGGTTTGAGTTTGTGGGAGAGTTGATAGATCTGTCCGAAGTCACCGGAATCAACCGCAACCTCAAGTGATTTTAGGTCCTCAGGCACTTCCTCCAGAAAAACACCAATAACCGAACTGATGAATTCTGAATCTCCCTCTGCCATTTCCTTAATCTTGTTCAATCCGTAAATCATATCACCGTACATTTAAAGAAAACATAGTTTGTCCTTCCAGCTTCCCTGAAAGGTAATCATTTGGAGTAACCTTTCCTACCCCGGCAGGAGTACCTGTAAACAGTATATCTCCCTTTGTGAGCGTGAAGAAGGTAGAGGCATAGGCGATCAACTGGTCGATATTCCACAACATCTGAGCCGTATTGCCCTGCTGTACCACCCCCCCATTCTTCTCCAGTGTAAAATTCAGGTTCCCCAGGTCTGCAAAACGGTCTTTGGACACCCATTTTCCGATGACCGCAGCCCCATCAAAACCCTTGGCCTTTTCCCATGGCAATCCTTTTGCCTTGAGTTGTTCCTGAAGATCGCGGGCTGTAAAATCGATACCGAGGGATACCTCGTTGTAATAGCGTGGAGCAAAGGCCTCACTGATGTGTTTTCCCACTTTTACAATTTTCACCAACACCTCCACCTCGTAGTGAATGCTACTGGAAAATTCCGGAATGAAGAAATCCTGCTCCCTGGGAAGGATGGCCGAATCCGGCTTGATAAATAAGACCGGGGATTCCGGACGATTGTTCTTGAGTTCTTCGATATGTTCCGCGTAATTGCGGCCAGCACAAATAAGTTTCATCTCGATAAAATTTGAAGTCCTGTAGAAAAACCGGGACTCTTATTTGGAATTCAGGGCGCCGAGTCGGATCTGAGTGAGTACTTTTTTAGTGTATCTTGGAAAATCGGCATTGAGCAACCATCCAAAATATCCGGGTTCGGCTTCCAGTACCTCTGTTACCTTCCGCCCCTTGTGTTTTCCAAAACCAAAAACAGGTGTTCCGGATTTATCTTTTCGAATAAACCCTGCAAAATCAACAAACTCCGAATGGGTGGAAAAGGTCGCTAGTGATTTTACGTCGTTTTCCAGTTCCGGATAGCGCTCTAACTGCGCCAAAAGCACCTCGTAGGTGGCCTGGGTATCCGCTGCCGCACTATGCGCATCAGTAAGGTTTTTCCCACAATAGAATGTATACGCGGCCCCCAGGGTTCGCTTTTCCATTTTATGAAAAATGGTCTGAACATCCACTGCTACCGTATTTTTCATGTCGAAATCCAATTCTGCCCTGAGAAGTTCTTCAGCCAGAAGGGGGATATCGAAACGATTGGAGTTAAACCCAGCCAGATCACATCCCTGAATAATCTGTTGGATCTCCCTTGAACGCTGCTTAAAGGTCGGTTCTGTCGCTACTTGTTCGTCGGTAATACCATGAATGGCGGTAACCTCAGGCGGAATAGCCATTTCAGGGTTTATCAACCAGCTTTTACTCTCGGTATTCCCATTTGGATACACCTTTAAAATAGCCATCTCCACAATGCGGTCCGTGGCCACATTGGTACCTGTGGTCTCTAAATCAAAAAAACAGATCGGCCGGTTCAAATTCAATTTCATACCCGGTT
>NODE-414-length-15207-cov-8.17753_pt1 | contig 15207 bp, 14 predicted proteins | sample MGYA00139097_ERZ477577 | MGnify/ENA metagenome assembly ERZ477577 | reverse complement strand
AATGTTGACAAGTTTAAATACGAGTTTAAATACGGGGACTGGGGTCTGGAGGCTAGGGGCTGGGGGTAAGTCGCTTGACTCGTCTTGAAGCCGCCTTTAAACTCGCAGACATCTTTTGACAGGGTGATTCATTTTATGAGACGTAGCACGCGTAAAATTCAGGTCGGTTCAGTGGCGGTCGGCGGCGACGCGCCGGTTTCGGTGCAGTCGATGTGCAACACCGATACCCGGGATGTGGTGGCGACCTCTGCGCAGGTTGAAGCCCTGGCCGCGGCCGGTTGTGAAATCGTGCGCTGCGCCGTTCCTGACGAAGTGGCTGCAGAAGCGCTTTCTCCAATCTGCAAGCAAAGCCGTATCCCCATGATCGCTGATATCCATTTCGATTATCGGCTGGCGCTGATGTCACTGGAAGCCGGAGTGGATGGGTTGCGTTTGAACCCGGGCAATATCGGCGAACGCTGGAAGGTCGAAGAAGTTGTTAAGGCCTGTGTCGATCGTTCTGTGCCGATTCGTATCGGCGTGAACGCTGGTTCCCTTGAGAAAGAATTGCTCGAGAAGCATGGTCATCCAACCGCCGAAGCGATGGTGGAGAGTGCTCTTGGTCACATTCGTATTCTGGAAGAGCTGAATTACCAGGAGATCAAGGTCAGTCTCAAGTCCTCCGATGTGCGCCGTACGGTTGCTGCCTACCGGATTCTTTCTGAACAGGTCGATTACCCTTTGCATATTGGCGTAACTGAAGCCGGCACGACCTGGAGCGGCACGATCAAGAGCGCTGTCGGGCTTGGGGCTCTGCTTTACGATGGTATCGGCGATACTTTACGGGTGTCTCTCACCGGGGATCCGGTTGAAGAGGTGCGGGTCGGCTGGGAGATTCTCAAGAGTCTTGAATTGCGTGAGCGCGGACCGGTCTTCATCAGTTGCCCGACTTGTGGGCGTTGCCAGATTGATCTGATTCAGGTTGCTGAAGAAGTTGAACAACGTCTGCACGACCTGCCATGCAAAATCAGTATTGCGGTGATGGGTTGCGTGGTGAATGGCCCTGGCGAGGCACGTGAAGCGGACCTTGGAATTGCCGGCGGCAAAGGGCAGGGGCTGCTCTTCCGGAAAGGTGAGGTGATTCGCAAGGTGCCGCAGGATGAACTTGCCGATGCGCTGGTTGAGGAGGCTTTGCTCCTGGCTGCACAGCAAGGCCATTAAGCCGTCAACATTCCTTGCAATCGCCCAGAAAATAAGCTAATTTCATAGGCCCTTTTCAGTTCCTGGAGGGGGCCATTATATTATTCAAGAGGATATCAAATGCGTTATTCCCACTATTTTTTGCCGACGTTGAAAGAAACTCCTGGCGACGCCGAAGTCGTCAGTCACCAATTGATGTCCCGTGCGGGCATGATCCGCAAGGTCGCTGCAGGGATTTACGATTACCTGCCGTTGGGCTTAAAGGTGATCCGTAAGGTCGAGAATATCGTCCGCGAAGAGATGAACAAGGCCGGAGCTATCGAACTTTTGATGCCCGCTGTTTGTCCTGCCGATCTCTGGGAACAGTCGGGGCGCTGGCAACAGTACGGCAAAGAACTGCTGCGCCTGAAAGACCGCAAAGAGACGGAATTTTGTATTGGACCCACCCACGAGGAGGTGGTCACGGAGATCGTGCGTGGCACGGTCAACTCCTACCGTCAATTGCCGGTTAACCTTTACCAGATCCAGACCAAGTTCCGTGATGAAGTCCGCCCTCGTTACGGCCTGATGCGTGGCCGCGAATTTATTATGAAAGACGCCTACTCTTTTGATGCGACGGATGAAGGGGCCAACGCCAGCTACGAGAAGATGCGCAAGGCTTACTGCCGTATCTTCGAGCGTTGTGGTCTTCAATACCGCATGGTCGAAGCGGACTCAGGAGCAATCGGCGGTTCTTTCAGCCATGAGTTCATGGTGCTGGCAGACACCGGTGAGGACGTAGTGATCAGCTGCGAGTCTTGTGAATACTCGGCCAACATTGAAAAAGCGGTAGTTATCGACAAAGGCGAGATGTCGCAGGCGCCGATGAACGAGGTCGAGCGGGTGGTCACCAAGGGTGCTCACTCGGTGGCCGATGTTTCGGTGATGCTTGAGCTTAAGCCGAGCCAGATCGTTAAAACCATGTTGGTCATCGTTGATGATGAGCCGGTGGCAGTACTGATCCGGGGAGATCACGAGTTGAACGAGGCGAAGGTGAAGAATCTGCTCGGTGCTGCGGTTGTTGAGTTGGCGACCCCGGAACAGATTGCCAAGGCAACCGGCGGACCGGTCGGTTTCTCCGGTCCTATTGGTTTGAAGGTGCCACTCTATGCTGATAATGCCGTCAAATACATGCGCAACATGGGTGTCGGCGGCAACGAGAAGGATATCCACCTGGAAGGTGTTAACCTGGAGCGCGATTTCGAGGTCAAGAAATTCGCTGATCTGCGTAATGCTGCCGATGGTGATAGCTGCCCGCATTGCGGGGGGCGTTATTCGAACACCCGGGGCATAGAGGTCGGACATATCTTCAAGCTGGGCACCAAATATTCCGAGGCGATGAATGCGACTTTCCTTGATGCGGACGGCGTGGCCAAAGAGATTATCATGGGCTGTTACGGGATCGGGATCGGTCGTACCGCCGCGGCCGCCATTGAACAGAATCATGATGAGAACGGCATTATCTGGCCGATGCCTCTGGCTCCGTTCCAGGTGATCGTCACCATGCTTAATCCGAAGGATGGAGAGGTGTTCGCAGCAGGGGAGAAGCTTTACCAGGATCTTCTGGCAGAAGGCATTGAGGTTCTTCTTGATGATCGAGATGAGCGTCCCGGCAGCAAGTTCAAGGATGCGGATCTGCTCGGTATTCCGCTGCGTGTTAACGTTGGCGCTCGCGGTTTGAAAGAGCAATCCTTTGAGTTGCAGGAAAGACGCGCCGGAGAGCGTGTCATGCTGCCGATCGAAGGTGCCGCCCAAAAAGTCGCTGAACAGGTTCGTGCTGCACTCGCTGCCGAGTAGGAGAGAATAGGCCCCTATGAGTGAAATTCGGATTGAAAAAAGTGGCAAGCTGACTCTGCCACCCGCTGTTGCGAAAATGTTGGAAGCTCATCCCCTGCGGTTGTCATCCTATTCTACCAATCACCTGCTGTTGGAAACCACAACCGGTGCTGACAAGGTCTTGATGACCGGACTGCTGAGTGCAGGCGGGATCGTCGACCTGCTCTCCTTCTTTAATATGTTTCGCAAGTCGGGCATTCTTCATTTTCTCCTTGCCGGTGGTAACAAGACCCTTTGCTTCCAGAATGGTGAGATCGTTTATGCGACGAGCACTTTTCCGGAAGAAGAGATTGGTGAAATCCTCTACAGCCTCGGCAAATTTGACCGCGAAACCCTGCAGGGGGCGCGTCAATTTGCCAACGGCGAGCTCCCTCTTGGAAAGATTCTGGTTGGCCAGAATGTGATCGACGCCAAGGATCTCTGGGCGGCAATCAAGAACCAGATTGAAACCATCGTTTATAACCTGTTTGCCTTTCAGGAAGGCTCCTTTGTTTTCGTTGACAAGCCGCTCGCCGAAGACGAGGTGGTCAGCCTCTCCATGAACACCCAGAACCTGATCATGGAGGGCCTGCGCCGGGTTGATGAGCGCGCTCTCTACATGCAGAAGGTCAAATCCCTCGACGCTATCCCGGTGGTAACGGACAAGGTCCCCAACGATCTCGATAGCGTCTCGCAGAAGATGGTTGCCATGATTCAGGCCGGTGTCGACAGTGTTAAGGAGTTGCTGCGTCGTTCCGGTTCCGGTGAGTTCGATGCCATAAAACTGTTGAGCCAGCTGGTGGAGCGCGGTGTCGTCTCCATGGAAGAAGCTCCGACTGTGAAAGTGGAGGGTGTGCTTGGCGAAGTGGTCAATATTTTTAACGGCGTTCTGGTTGCCATGCACAAGGTGGTGTCGGCCAAGAACCCGCAATTTCGTGAGGAGGTCTCCTGCTTTATGCGTGACCTGCCGCAACCCTTTTCTTATGTCTTCAGACAAACCACTCTCAAGGACGATGGCTCTGTTGATGGCGGCCGTATGCTGGCCAACCTCGCCGGCCTTGAAGAGGGTGACAAGCTCCGCCTGCTTTCCGATTCTTTAAGTGAACTGATTTATATGGAGTGTATCGCCGCCCGGCGTGAACTTGGCGCAACCGATTCTGCCGATCTGATCAAACGGGTTCAGGACGTTTCGCAGCGTGTACAGGACTTGATAGGACTACGTGATGACTGATAATGCCAAACAGAAACTGATTTTCGCTCTTGATGTCGATAACCTTGAAGATGCCCGCAGCTGGGTGGAGCAGTTACAAGGCCAGGTCGGTGTTTTTAAAATCGGCAAGCAGCTCTTTACCAAGTGCGGCCCCGAGGTGGTTAACCTGGTGCAGGATGGTGGTGCCGATGTGTTTCTCGACCTGAAGTATCACGACATTCCGAATACCGTGGCCATGGCCGGCCTCGAGGCTTTGCGGCTCGGTGTGAAGATGTTTAACGTCCATGCCCTGGGCGGTTTTGAAATGATGGCGAAGCTGGTGGCCGAGGTGGACAAGGTCTGCCCGCGTGGCAATCCTGATCGGCCGGTTCTACTTGCGGTCACAATATTGACTTCATCGAATGAAGACACCTTGCGCGGTGTCGGCATTGATCGCCCCATCGAGGTCATGGTGCCGAAGCTGGCCAAACTGGCTAAAGACGCCGGCATGGACGGCGTGGTTGCTTCACCGAAGGAAGTTGGTCTGATCCGTGAGGCCTGTGGCGAGGACTTTTTCATCGTGACCCCCGGCGTGCGGCCGACCTTCGCTTCCCAGGATGATCAGAAGCGAGTGACAACCCCTGGTGATGCTCTGCGTGCCGGTGCCGATTACCTGGTCATCGGTCGCCCGATTTCTGCCGCGAGTGATCCTGCGGCAGCGGCGCAGATGATTCTTGATGAAATGCAAGCAGCTCTGGAAGGGTCGTGAAACAGTGAAAGTCGATTATCTTTATGGGATTCACCCGGTACGTGAGGGGCTGCGCGGACGTCGCCAGCCCCTCGAACTCTTTGTGGATGAAAAGCAGGGCGGTCAACGCGTTGAAGAGCTGGTAGAGATTGCTCGCGAGCGAGGTATTCCGGTTCGCCAACGACAACGTCAGGACCTCGATCGCCTGGCAGGGCAATCCCACCATCAGGGGGCGGTCCTCTCCATGGAGCCGTTCCCGTACACTGAGTTGGAAGACCTGGTCGAAAGCTGGCAGGCGTCCGGCGAAACCGGGTTCTTCCTGCTGCTCGATGGGATTACCGACCCTCACAACCTGGGTGCGATCCTGCGTAATGCCGACGCGGCAGGCTGCCAGGGTGTGGTTGTCACCAAGGATCGCAGTTGTGGAATTACCAACGTGGTTGATCGTGCCTCGGCCGGTGCGGTTGAACACCTGGCTGTCTGCCAGGTGACGAATCTTGCCCGTGCTATGCAGCAGCTGCAAAAGGCTGGTTTCTGGGTCTATGGCCTGGCATCTGGAGAGGATGCGCAACCACTCTTTACGACAAACCTTTCTGGCAACCTTGCATTGGTGATTGGTAGTGAGGGCGAAGGTTTGCGTCAGCGCACCCGTGAGATCTGTGATGGATTGTTGGAAATTCCGATGATCGGCGGCGTTTCTTCCCTGAATGCGGCATCTGCAAGCGCTGTTGCACTCTTTGAGGTGGTGCGGCAGAAAAGTGCCGATAAAGTTTGAATATCTACTTCTATAATTTCTCCCAGAACCATAAAATGACGCGATAGCCCATTGGCTTTTTGCTTCACTGTGTGACATGAGCGTCATTTCGAACGACAACACACTTGCTAAAGGCAGGAGTGCGTAATGGCAAGAGTTCCCAGAGGTTCTATTAAATCATTACTGTTACTCATCGCCTTGGCGGTTTTTTTGTCTGGTTGTGGAGTGCATCATTCACGGAATGATGAACCTGTAAATGACACGGTGCAGCAGGAGATTCTTGCCTCTCAGCCTTTTGAGGATGAGTTTGAACTTGAAGATGAATTTGAAGACGCGGCCTCGGCAGAGATCATAGACCCTCTGGGCGGTTACAATCGGGTTATGACAAAGGTTAACGACAAGTTCTACTTCTGGCTGCTCAAGCCGACGGCCAGTGGCTATCGTGCTGTGGCACCCGAAGGTGCGCGGCTGGCAGTGGGGCGTTTTTTCCGTAATTTGCTGATGCCGGTGCGTTTTGCCAACAACCTGTTACAACTGAAACCAAAGCAGGCGAGCGTTGAACTGGCGCGCTTTGTTTTTAATTCGACGGTCGGAATCCTGGGTTTTTTTGACCCGGCCGCAAAACACTGCGATTTGCAACCCTACCCGGAAGACTTTGGCCAAACCCTGGGTTATTATGGTGTCGGTAGTGGCTTTCACATCGTGCTGCCACTGCTGGGGCCTTCCAATCTGCGCGACACCATTGGCCTCGTCCCTGACCATTTCCTTAACCCGATCAGCTACGTCGATGATTCTGAGGTGAGGTTGGCCTTGCGTGCCTACAAACAGGTGAACCAGACGTCCTTGCACATCGGTGAATATGAGAGTTTGAAAAAGGATGCTGTCGATCTTTATCCTTTCCTCCGGGATAGTTACGAACAGCATCGTAATAAACAGATCGAGGAGTAGCCATGCGATACCTGTTATCTCTCCTGCTTTGCCTACTGTTGTCTGCCACGCCGTCACTGGCTGAAGACCCGGCAGAGGCGCGTGAACTGATTGAGCCCAAAATTGATGCTGTGATGATGCTCTTGCAGGACGAGTCTTTGGATAAAGCTGAAAGAGACGTACAGATCATAGCTCTTGTTGCACCGATCTTTGATTATCCAACCATGGCCAAACTGAGCTTGGGCAAAAAACACTGGCCACAGCTTGATCCAGGGGAAAAGGCTTCCTTCTCTGATCTTTTCATTGATCGACTGCAACAGTCATTTCTTGAAAAGTTGGATATTTATACTGATGAAAAGGTTCTATATGGAGAGCCTCTCATAAAGGGTAAAAAAGTCCATGTCCCGACGACCCTGGTCTCCAAGGACAGCCGCATCGAGATGCTCTACAAGATGTATCGCACTGCGGAAGGCTGGAAGGTCTACGACGTGGAGATCAGTGGGGTGAGCGTTATTCAGACCTATCGCTCCCAGTTCGACGGTGTCCTCAGTAATGGAACCATAGACGACCTTCTCGAAAAGCTGAAAACTGATGGGGCCTTTACCATCACCGAGCCTGATGAGACTGGATCCTGATCGGAGCGGCAGCAATGTTGAAATTCGTCTACGACAGGCTCATCCTCGCCTATCCTAAAACCGTCTTGCTGGCAATGCTGCTGATGGTCGCTGTTTTGGGTTATGAAGCGCGTAATCTTGAGATTGACGCCTCTGCAGAAACCCTGGTCCTGGAAAATGACAAGGACCTGCAATTCACCCGGTTGGTGGCTGAACGTTACGGCAGTTCCGACTTTCTGATTATCTCCTACATTCCCAACGAAGATCTCTTTGCCGACGCGGTGCTGGCTGACTTGGCCAGCCTTCGTGATGAACTGGAGGCGCTCGATGGTGTCGCCTCTGTCCTCTCAATTCTTGACGTGCCTCTTCTGGAAAGTCCACCAAGACCCATAAAGGAACTGGTTGGAGACGTCCAGACTCTAGAGTCGCCAACGGTTGATAAAGAGCTGGCGCGCCAGGAATTTCAAAACAGTCCAATCTATCGCAACCTTCTGGTCAGTCCTGATTTGCGCACAACTGCACTGCAGGTCAACCTGCGCGATGACCCCCTCTACAAAGAGTTGCTCAAGAGACGTAATGAGCTGCGGCAACGCTCAACGACGGGTTTGTCTTCGGCAGAGGCGACAGAGTTCAGTGAGGTAAAAGCTCGTTTTAAAGCTCACCGTGATGCAATGCGGGCCGAGCAACACCTTAATATTGCTGAAGTCAGAGCTGTTATGGATCAACATCGGGGAACAGCAGAGCTTTTCCTGGGCGGCGTCAGTATGATCGCCGACGACCTGATTACTTTCATCAAGAGCGACTTGAGAATCTTTGGTACTGGTGTCATCTGCCTGTTGGCAGTGACCTTGTGGATGGTGTTTCGACAGCGTCGCTGGGTTGCTCTACCTATTTTCTGTAGCGTCATATCGGTCGTGGCTACCTGCGGTCTGCTTGGAACTTTTGGCTGGGAAGTTACGGTTATCTCTTCCAACTTTATCTCGTTGCAGCTGATCATCACGATGGCGATTACTATCCATCTGATCGTTCGCTACCGTGAGCTTATCTGCAAGAGCCCTGGTGCAAGCCAGCATCAAGTGGTGCTGGAAACGGTCATGTCGATGATCCGGCCCTGTAGCTTTGCGGTTCTTACGACTGTGGCGGGCTTCAGTTCTTTGATTCTGTGTGACATCCTGCCAGTAATAAACTTTGGCTGGATGATGAGTGCCGGTATCTTTGTGTCTCTTCTGTTGACCTTCCTGATATTTCCCACAGTGTTGATACTACTACCCGAAAAGGTGCCTATTCTCTGCGTTGTGCCTTTTTCCTTTACCAGAGTTCTGGCTCGTTTTACTGAGTCGCATGGCAAAACAGTTCTGATCCTGAGCCTTCTGCTGTTGATAGGAAGTGTTGTCGGTTCCTCTCGGCTGATCGTGGAGAACAGTTTTATCGATTATTTCAGAGAGTCGACTGAGATCTACCAGGGAATGAAGGTTATCGACGAGGAGCTGGGAGGGACAACGCCTCTTGATGTCATCATCGATTTCGCTGATACAGAAACGCGACCGATAGCAATTATTGAAGATACATCGGAAGATATCTTTGAGGAGCTGGACGCGGAATTCGAGTTGGAAAAAAACGAAGCCCAGTACTGGTTCACTGCGCAGAGAATGGAGCGCGTTGAAGCGGTTCACGATTACCTTGATTCTCTCCCTGCCTCGGGCAAGGTCCTCTCCCTGGGTACGATGCTTAAGGTTGGACGGAGGATCAATGAGAACAAGGACCTCGACAATTTCAAACTTGCTTTGGTCTACAATGAACTTCCCGAGACCTATCGTAAAATCATCTTGAGTCCCTACGTTTCAGTTGAAAACAATCAGGTGCGTTTTTCCTTGCGGGTAAGAGACTCGGAAAAAAATCTGAGGCGCAACGAGTTACTGCAAACGATCAAACGGGATATCACTGAGGATCTCGGTTTTGAGCCGGAGCATGTGAAGCTCTCTGGACTGTTGCTATTGTACAACAATATGCTGCAAAGTCTGTTCTCTTCACAGATACAGACTCTCGGGGCAGTGGTTATGGCCCTGATACTGATGTTCCTGGTTCTCTTCCGCTCGCTTAAAATTTCTCTGATTGCGATTGTCCCCAACCTGCTCTCTGTTGGAACTGTTTTGGGTTTTATGGGGTGGGTCGGGATTCCCCTCGACATGATGACTATCACCATCGCGGCCATCAGCGTCGGGATCGCTGTCGACGACACCATTCACTACATTCATCGCTTCGAGCGCGAGTACCAAAGCGATGGAGACTACATTGCAGCAATGCACCGTTGCCACGACAGTATTGGCTATGCCATGTACTACACTTCGGTGGTCATCATTGTCGGATTTTCGATTCTGGTGCTCTCCAACTTTATCCCGAGCATCTACTTCGGGTTGCTGACCGCGTTGGCGATGGTGATCGCCCTGGTCGCTTCTCTTACCCTGCTACCGTGCCTGATCGTCACCTTACGTCCTTTCGGACCGGAAAGAATTGAACCCAGCGTGAGCACGAGCTGATAATGTTGGTGACTCTAGCAGCCTGTCGGACAATCAATAAACTGGCTGCAAATTCGTCTATTTGGTCCATATCTCAGCTCCTTTTCGACCAATAGCTACGGCTATTACTCTTAAATGAGCTAAAATCTTGCCTCAAATATTCAAATTTTCGCTTCAGCCCTTATTGTCCGACAGGCTGCTAGCAGCCTGTCAGACTGCTACTCCGGAATTTCTTCACCTGAACCGCCCGCGGCTTCGGGGAGATCCTTGAACTTGGGCAAACCATCCGGCATAGGATGGACGCTCTCCTGGTAGTTCACGTGGAAAGCCGGATTGAAGGCAAACCCTTCCAACAGGGCGGCCGGAATATCAATCAGCCCCATCCCCGGGTGGTCGATAAAAACGTGACCGCCACAGGTCTTGCACCATTTCCGAATACTCATCCCTGCTTCGTTGCTGGTCGCCGCTGTCTTGTCGAAGGCACCTATGTTGTCTGCACCCTGAGTGACTTTGAAGCCGTCCGGAGACCAGAGGGTGAAAGCGTTTACGGGCCCCGCCGACCAATGCCGGCACGAATCGCAATGGCAATAGGCCATTAACGCGGGTTCTCCTGTAACGCTGAAATGTACCGCGCCGCAAAAACAACGACCTTTGTATGTTTGTTCCATATTCATGGGCTTTCTCCTGCTGTTGATGTGTTGCCCTTCCTAATCTTCAAATTTAACAGGTGATTGTGGTTGGCAATTCACGTGCAGTTGAAAAATATCAGGTCGTGAATAATGCCCGGTCACGTCGAGTGCCCTTTTCGCAATTCTGGCTTTCTCCGGGTCTATTTCGCAATACAAAATACCGGTCTCTTTGTGCATTGGTCCTGCAACAATCTCACCGTCAGGTGCAATAACAACGGAGTCGCCCGGGTTCACCCACTCTTCTGCGTCCGGATAGAGATTGTCCTTGTCTGGGAAGTTTTCGGGCAGGTCACTGGCCTGAATCAGGTTGCCGCAGCCCACGACCCAGCAACGACCTTCTCGTGCTATATGTTGCAAGCTTCCTGTCCAACCCTCACCACTGTCGTAAGTTGGTGCGATATAGATTTCGACGCCTTGTGCATACAGAGCATATCGGGCCAATGGCATGTAGTTCTCCCAACATAACAAGGTGCTGATGCGGCCTGCAGGTGTTGCAACGGCTTTGAGTCCTGATGCGTCGCCAAAGCCCCACACCATGCGTTCCGGGTTGGTCGGCATGAGCTTGCGGTGCTTGTTGAGGAGAGAGCCGTCTGGGCCAATCACGACCATGCTGTTGTAGAGGGTTGATTGGCTGAGCTGGTGGTCTCTTTCTACGAGGCCGCAAACAATAGTGACGTTATGCTGTTGGGCGGCTTCATAAAGCGGATTCAGGTCGGTCGATTCCATGCTCACCGCGTTACGCAATAACCGCTCGTGCAGCTCTTCTGAGAGGCCCCAATCAGAGCCTGGCCTAAGTCGCCATATCCAGGTGGGATAGCCCGGGATGAAGGCTTCTGTGAAGATGACCAAGTCGGCATTTTGTGTTGCGGCCTTTTTTACGGAATTAACTGCCTTTGCGATGGTTTTCTCTTTGTCCAGAAAGGCGGGAGCTTGTTGAACGATAGCTAGCTTTGTCATTGCTTTGCCTTATCTAAATTGTTTGACGAGGATTTTGCCTTTCAAGCAACAATAGCACTAAATCGTGACCGTTCAAGTTATGTATGGCCATGGGAGGGGTTAATTGGTTTCGGACGACACTTCATCACTGCCTCTACGCTTGAGGTAGTGAGCAATACCGAAGCCAATCAGCATGAATAAAGCAGAAAGGATGATGACCAGAGTGCGGTTGTGAACTCCTGGTGCGACGATGCCACCGAGCAGAACAAAACCTATTAGAGAGGGCAGGATGCCGATAAATGTGCCGATGGCATAGTCGCGATGGCGGATAGAGGTGAGGCCACAGCTGAAGTTCACTGCATCGAAAGGGAGCATGATCAAACGCATGGTCATGACTGAGACGAGACCATTCTGCTTTAGTTTCTCATCCCAGCGACTGATCAAGAGGGTGGAATGGGATGCGACGCTTTCACGACCAAACCAGCGCACCAGGGAGAATCCAAAGTTGGCGCTGGCGTTCTCGCCGATGATGGTGAAGAGGGTGCCGAGCCAGGGGCCGAATATCAACCCCGATGCAACTGTCAGGAGGGTGGCCGGGAAGAGGATCAAGGGCCGTATGGCGTAGAGGACGATGTAGATAAACGCTGCATTAAGCAGTCCGACATTGTCGAGCCATTTCTGGAGGAGCGAGGGCACGCTGGTCAGAGCGATTCCTGATTGCCACCAGCAGAAGAGTGCAAAAAGAAACAGGCTGAGCCAGAGGCCGCCGAAGATGAGCTTGAGCGCAGAATTCTTCAATTGTCTGCAAACCGAGGCACTTCAAAAGGGGCACCCTGAATCAGAGTGCCCCTTTGACATGGTCGTGAAGAAAAGAGACTTTTAGTCCGTCCGGTTGGTGATTTCGATCAGGTGATAGCCGAACTGTGTCTTGACCGGGCCGAGGACCTTACCCACTTCACCGGAGAAAACCACTTCATCAAACTCTTTGACCATCTGGCCCGGCGAAAACTCACCCAGTGCACCGCCCTGCTTGCCTGACGGGCATTGGGAATGGGTTTTGGCGATCTCGGCGAAATCTTCACCGCCTTCGATCAAGCCTTTGAGGGTGTTGCAATCGGCCTCACCGGGAACCAGGATATGTCGGGCACTTGCTCTTGCCATGATAAATCTCCTTCTGTTGTAATGAGTAATGAGTTTATTGGTTTTAGTCGATTTAAGATCTTTTGTCCATTTTCTGTTAACAGATAGATGTTTTTATTGGTGATGGTCAAGAGGGTTTCTCGAGTGATATTCGAGGGCCTCTCCCTGGTCAATTTTTTTGAGCGCAACAGGCTGCAGAGGTTTCTTGACTTGACGACTGGTGATTGGGTAAGGTGCGGGAACAAAGTTCAGATGCCGTAAGGCTTAAAAGGAAACCCGGTGTGAATCCGGGACGGGCCCGCCGCTGTAACCGGGGACGAACGTCGCAAGTATGTCACTGACTCATAACGGGTTGGGAAGGCGCGATCAGTAGGACGAACCGGAAGTCAGAAGACCTGTCTGAAAGAAGTTGCGTTGCTGTTTTCGCGGTCAAGGAACAGTTGCATGAAAATTCGTGGATATTACAGGGAATCCCCGGATCAATTTTTATTGACCGGGGATTTTTTTATTTTCTGCCTCCCCGGTCCCTTGTGCAACAGGAGTTGGAAATGTACGGAAGTTTAATTTTGGTGTTGTTGGGTTTATGGGTCGGTGGGTCGGCTTTTGCGGCGGACGCTGATTCGTCTGCCGTGGTGATCGATGAGGTTGTGGTTACGGCGACTCGCATGGCCGAGCCGCTGTCGAAAGCCTCGGCCTCGATTGCCGTGGTGACTGCCGAGGAAATCGCCGCGCGCGGGGCGACCCGGCTGGATGAAGTGTTGCAGGATGTCGTCGGCCTGCATGTTGTCAGCAGCGGGCCCAGAGGGTCACTCTCCAGCGCTAGTATTCGTGGCTCTGAGGCGGCACAAGTACTGGTCCTGATCGACGGTGTTCGACTCAACTCACCGCAGTACGGCCAGTTCGACCTGAATCAGCTTCCGGTCGCTGTGAATGAGATCGAACGGGTCGAGGTTCTGCGGGGGGCGGCCTCGGCGCTCTACGGTTCCAACGCCCTGGGCGGGGTCATCAATATCATCACCCGGTCTCCGGCAGAGACTCCATCCACTCAGGTCGGTTGGATAGAAGGCGAGCGCAACACCCGGATCATCAGCGGTTCGACCTCACGCCAGATTGGCGATTTTCGTTATCGTCTTGGCGCCGAGTCACAGGAATCGGATGGTTACCGGAAGAATTCGGATTACGATCAATATACCGTCAATGGTTTGTTTGGTTATTCCCCGGTTGAGGATGTTGACATAGAGCTGTCGGCCTATCATCTCGATTATGAAAGTGGTATCCCGGGTTCCGATTCCTGGCCGAGCCCGGATGCAGAGCAAGAAGATAAGCGTACTGTGGCATCCTTGAAAGTGGAAACGCCGGTGGGGCCAGTCAAGCTGACTGCACGCGGCATTTACGAGCACCATCGTAATGACTACAGGGATCCGGGCGGTTGGTCACCGATTAACGAGACCCACAAAATCGATACTTATGGCGCGGAAATTCACGCTGCAAAGGATTCCGCTGGCCAAATTTTTCTGCTCGGTGGCGACTACTATCGTGATGAACTTGATTCAACCAACATTGGTGACGAGGATCAGGAGCATGGCGCCGTCTTTGGCCAATACCAGACTGACCTGATGCCGACACTGACCCTGTTGTTAGGCCTGCGTTATGATATTCATTCTGATTTTGATAATGAGCTGAGCCCACGCGCTGCGTTACACGCCTCACTGACCGATTCCACGCGACTGCGTCTTTCCGCAAGTAAGGCCTTTCGTGCCCCCACATTGAACGATCTTTACTGGCCGGAAGGTCCTTACACCAAAGGTAACCAGGATCTCGATCCCGAGACCGCATGGGAATATGAACTGGCTCTGGATCAAACTCTGGGCGACCGTGGACGTCTTTCCCTGGCGGGTTTTCTTCGCGATGCTGAAGACCTGATTAGCTGGCAGCCTGACGAGTTCTATGTTTACAGCCCGGTCAATGTCAATGATGCCCGCATTTGGGGGGTAGAACTTGATGGTCGCTTTGATCTCTGTAACTTCGCGACCATTGGCGGTAACTACACCTATCTGCACCCGAAAGATCGCGACACTGACGAATACCTGCTCGGTAAGCCTCGTCATGAGACCCATGGTTTCGTTGCCTTGAAACCTTTCAATGAGACCACCTTGCGCCTCGATGGGCGCTACCTGCGTTACTACGCAGAAGCCTCCCGTAAGGACAAAGACTATTTTGTCGCGGATCTGTCCTTGACTCATGCCATAATCTTCGGCGATTTTGCCATTGATGCGACTGTTTCGGTGAAAAACCTGTTTGACAAAGACTACGAGGCGAATCCTGGCTACCCGATGCCGCCTCGTGAATTGTTCGCCGGCTTGACAGCATTTTTCTAGTATTTATCTGTTGAGTGCCAATACATCGCTAACGGAAAAATGTGCCACAACATCGCAAACTCTTAGTGGCTCAGCAATGAGCGAAGAATCTAAACCCCTTTGATCGAGGCAGCCTAATGCATCGCAATAATGGGACAAATCATAACTATACTCTTGCTGATAAGCATGTTTATGCGAGATTCTCCAATAATCCGTTAGCGATGTATTGGCACAACAAACTGTTATCGATGTCCTGGCACTCGTCAATTACTGATTACTGATGACTGATCACTGATCACTGATC
>NODE-413-length-15221-cov-5.58295_pt1 | contig 15221 bp, 13 predicted proteins | sample MGYA00139097_ERZ477577 | MGnify/ENA metagenome assembly ERZ477577 | reverse complement strand
CGCCGGGCCTTTTTAGTAAAAACACCTCAAAAACAATAAAGGCAATAACATCAAATCTAAGCGCTCTTGAACCATCGGATAAACGATAATCCAGATCAGTTCGGGTCCAATCCAGTACAGGCATAAAATTGTAACAAACTATATCTATACCACAGCTCCCTAAATTCAGCAGGGTCTGTTTATAATTTTCAATATAATCATTCGCTTTGGCACCGTTCGTTTTAATGTCCTCATGAATCGGAACACTCTCCACTACCGACCATACAAGCCCCGCTTCTTCAATAATATCTTTGCGCTTGATAATTTCTGTTATCGGCCAAACTTCACCATTCGGAATATGATGCAAGGCAGAAACAATACCGGTGGCGCCGGCCTGTTTAATATCCATTAAAGAAACCGGATCCTTCGGTCCGTACCATCTCCATGTTTGCTCAAGACTTATATTCATTTTAATACTTTTTAATTAAACTCCGCTAAATGCGCTAAAACCACCGTCAATCGGCACTACCACACCGGTCACAAATGAAGCCCCCTCACCGCATAACCAAAGCGTGGTCCCAACAAGATCTTCCGGTACCCCAAACCTACCCATAGGGGTCTGTTCAATAATCGTATTGCCTCTGGGCGTTAACTTTCCTTCACCTGTGGTCAGCAAAGTCCTGTTCTGATCCGTAAGGAAAAAACCCGGAGCCAAGGCATTGACCCTGATTCCTACCTTTGAAAAGTGAACCGCCAGCCATTGTGTGAAATTCGAAACCGCGGCTTTTGCGCCGCTATAGGCAGGAATTTTAGTCAAAGGCGTAAATGCATTCATTGAAGAAATATTCAAAATACTGCATCCCTTTTTACCCACCATATCTTTTGCGAAAACCTGGGTCGGTAATAAAGTTCCAATAAAATTAAGATCAAATACAAATTTGATCCCTGAGGCATCCAGATCGAAAAAGGTTTTAAAATCTTCCTCTTTTTCAGTAAGATCTTCTTCCATTAAATGGGTATTTGATGTTGTACCCAAGGGATGATTTCCACCCGCACCATTAATCAGAATGTCAATTGAACCGAGCTTGTCGTTGATCTCTGTTTTCGCCTTTTCCAGGGAATCTTTGTCCAGCACATTAGCCCCGACACCTATTGAAATTCCTCCTATGGCATTTATGTCTTTCGCTATTTTTATAGCAGCTTCCTCTCTTAAGTCCAGGACTGCTATTTTGTGACCTTCTTTGGCCAGGGCCAAAGCCAAGGTGCTGCATAGCACGCCTCCCGCTCCTGTTAAAACAATTGTTTTAGTCATTTCTATTATATTTTTTATTTAAATTCATCCTCTTACAAAGTTTATTAATTATATCCCTATTTTAATATTGCTCTGCTGGAAGAGTCTCTTATAATTAATTTTGGTTGTAATATTTTTGTGTCTACTAGTTTTAAATCCGATTTATTTTCTATTTGACTTATTAATAATTTGGTCGCAATTTGTCCCATTTCAAAATCTGATTGACTAATTGTTGATAGGGAAGGTTGGATTACAGTAGAAACCGGTTCATTACTGAAGCCTACAAAGGCAATATCTTCAGGTATTTTGATTCCTGACGCCATCAAATGTTGCATAGCTCCTATAGCAGCAGTATCGTTTGATGAAAATACGGCATCCACTTTTTTTAATTTTAGTATTTTTCTGGCCGCTTCGACACCATCAGCATTCATCAATTTTGATTCAAATATAAATTCTTCTTTAATCTCGACTCCGTGTTTTTTCAAGGCTGCCATATATCCTTTTGTTCTTTGAATATAAAGCTCCATATTTTGAGGACCCGCCATGTGAAAAATGTTTTCGCAGCCTTGTTTAATTAAATGTTCAGTAGCCTCAAAGCCTGCATTAAAATCATCAATAATAACATTCGTATATTTGTTTTTATTACAAGGTCTGTCAAAAAATATAAGCGGAAAACCATGTTTTTTGTAGGACTCAAAATGATCGAGACGATTGGTCTGCATCGAAATTGAAATGAGTAAACCGTCAACCCTGTTAGACAACAAAGTATCGATCAGCTTTTCTTCTCTTTCAATTTGTTCCAAAGACTGGCAAATCACAACTCCGTATCCATCTTCAAATGCCGTTTCTTCTATTCCCGCAATTACATTAGAAAAAAAATGCCTCGAAATTCTGGGTACAATAACGCCTATCGTATTTGATCTATTCGTTCTTAATTGTGAGGCAAGACTATTTCTTTGATAACCCAACTCTTCCGCTCTGGCAAGTATTTTTGCCTTAGTTTTTTCCGAAACTCTGGGACTGTCATTAAGGGCTCTTGAAACAGTAGAACTATCAATACCTAAAGATTTAGAAATGTCATGTATAGTAATATTGCTTTTCTTCATCAGGATTTACAGAAATCATTAATTGAATAAGCGTCAAAAGGAATTGACCCCGTAAAAATAGTGAATTAAACAATACAATCGATTGTATTTTGAGAAATATTTGCTATTTTTGTTGAAATATTTAGATCCGTTCTTATGAAAAATCAATAGGAAGTGAGGTATGCGGCCTCACCCAAAGATGAAAAAATTACGATACAACATAGTTAAGAGAAGAGTTTCTTGTTGAGAAATTGATGAGCACAGGGGAAATAAATCTGGTCTATTCCCACTATGACAGATATATGGTCAGGGGAATTGTCCCTGTTGAAGAAATACTGACACTGGAAGCCATTGATCCTTTAAAAGCTGAATTCTTTTTAGAAAGAATAGCATTGGGAATTATTAACATCGCCAGTAACGGAACAGTTACCGTAGATGATCATACATATGAGATTAACAACAGGGAAGCGCTATATGTGGGAAGCGGGAAACAGCAGCTATACCATTATTTGGGGAATGGCGGGTGAAAATCTTGATTACAGCGATATGGATATTTGTAAAATCAATGAACTTAAATAAGTATAAAAATTATGTCAATAAAATTGTTTGATTTAAAAGGAAAAAGGGCTCTTGTGACAGGAGGTGTGCATGGACTCGGAATGGCAATGGCAAAAGGCCTGGGCCATGCTGGTGCCGAATTAATTATCAATAGTCATTCATCGGACAAGTTTGAGATGGCAAAAAAAGAATACGAAAATGAAGGTCTAAAAATACATACTTATGTTTTCGATGTCACTAATGATGAGGAAGTTGCTATGCAAATAGAGCTTATTGAAAACGAGGTAGGACCTATTGATATATTAATCAACAACGCCGGAATTATTAAAAGGATCCCCATGGAGGATATGGAAACCGAGGATTTCAGAGCAGTCGTTGATGTAGATTTGATTGGCCCTTTTATCGTTTCCAAATATGTGGGAAAAAAAATGATTAAGCGTAAGGAAGGGAAAATCATCAATATTTGTTCCATGATGAGTGAGCTGGGTCGAAATACGGTTTCTGCTTATGCAGCGGCCAAAGGAGGACTGAAAATGCTTACCAGAAATATGGCCACAGAATGGGCAAAACACAATATTCAAACCAATGGAATTGGTCCAGGATACTTTGCAACAAGTCAAACAGCACCGATCAGGGTAGACGGCCATCCTTTTAATGAGTTTATCATAAACAGAACACCTGCGGATCGATGGGGAAATCCCGAAGATCTTGCAGGAACCGCAGTGTTTTTGGCCTCCAAAGCCAGCGATTTTGTTAATGGCCAAATCATCTACGTAGATGGTGGAATTCTGGCTACCATTGGCAAACCCTCGAACGAAGCATAAACTAAAAAATAAGTATATGAAGCTTTTAAAAGTCCTAATGGCGTCCAAGATTCTTTTAGCAATCAAGGTTGGATGAGTTACTGGGAACCTCATGATGAGTCTGAATTAGGAACTGCCGTAGTCGCATCTCCAGCTATTTTTCTGAACTTTGAAACATACGATACTGAGGCCAAAGATTTGAGCAATGCCTATGCCCATCTAAAAGTTGATAAAAATACAATCACTTATTACGCAGGATTTGCCTGGAAAGAGAGTGGACAGTTTGTTAATGCAAAGGAATGGGAAAAATATCTTTATGGGTTTACCGAAAGATTAAAAAGCCCCTTACAGGTGATATTGATTCAATCTTAACAATCTTTACACATATCTGATAAGATCATCTGACTTTTCAGAACCTATTCTTTGTCAGCTGTTAAAATGGGATACTAAAAACCGGTGCCAACTGAATTCTAATATTCCATTGGGTTCCATAATCGTCCGGTTTATAAATATAATACTGTGGTTCAAGGTTCATCTTCCAAACTACATTACCCCATTTCACTGTCTTCGTGATTCCAAGACCAATAGGCAGACTTAGCTTATTCCCGTCTTCTGCTTCCCAGTTAATGCTAACATTAGGACCCATTCCAATTGACATGGCTTTTCCTGGAATTTGTTTTCTAATGATATACTGAAGGTCTGTTTTAGTAACGTTGTCTCTATTCTCATCTCCGCCAACGGTATTCCTATGCTGAAAAATAAATCCGAGTACCCATTTTTCTGTGATACTGAAAGCCATAAAGGCAGGGCCTATTTGATATTTACCACTGCCTAAATCATGTGATGAGGCGGTTGGAAAAGTAAAGGTCAATCCGCCTCCCCATAGAAATCCATCTTTCTTATCCTTACCATATAAAGTAAATAATTGAAAATCTGAAAAGCCCGTATCTCTGCCTGTCTTTTCTCCGTCAACATTAAATGTAGGTGAAGTGACCAGGGGAATTACCGGTCTGATTAACAACAATCTCGATGTGAAAACCGGCACTGGCAGCGAGGGTTGAAAATTAAAAATATTGGCGTTATAAGTCCCGTCAACTGCATTTCCATTATTGAAATTCCAATTATCCTGCATAATTAAGGACCAATACTTGGCCAGCGGATTTTCCAACTCTCGGTTAAGATCATCCAAAGAAGCTCCCTTATAATTTTGCCCAAAAGCAAGGATATTAATTAGAAGAGAAAACGTAAATAAGATATTTTTTAAGCTCATCTACTCATAAATTGTTTGGTTTCATATCCTATTTCTTCCTGCTCAAGAATTTGAACAGTATTCAATGAAAATACAGACTTATTTTTTATCAAACCACAGAAACTGATATCCAATTAAATAGGTGTCAAAATCAGCTCCCGATCGCGTAATTAAACCATTGGTATAAGCAGCCTTTAATGAATGCTGCTTCTTTATTCTATAGGCAAATGTTAAGCCATAACGCTCATTATTTTGATCGCTCCGAACCTCCCCATTAACTTTTGTCTCACCTCCCTTAACAGATCCAAATGATGCGGCTAACCAGATCCCCGGTTTAAAAATATAGGTGGTGTGAAACTGCCCTTCCAGGATTGGTTCTTGTTTACTTGTATTTCCTCCAAAAAAATCATCATTAGCCTGGAAGAATATACCATTGAGCTGGGCTTCAAAAACAAGTTTCTTTTTGATGGTATATTGGGCACCAAACCCTGTTTTTAAGGCCCATCGGTTCCCTCCAATGTTAATGAGTTTCTCAGGATCATATTGGCCCAATGGCGCTTTTACCCTAAATGACACACCCAATTTAAATTTCTTTTGCTCCTGCTTAAAAAATTCCTGTGCTTTTAAAGGTTTAACACCTAAAAGAATCATCGAAAATCTGACCATTGGATCGCCTAAACCATTTCTGTTGGCTGATTGAGGTTCACCTTCAACCAGTGCATTAAAATCGGCATTGGCATAAGGCAGAACAGCATCTATTTTCGCCAGTCGATTAAAAAGTTTAAAACTGCGCAAATAGCCAACTCCTAAATTAAATATCTTGGCTTCCAGTCCTTCTATCGGAATCGTTTTATCGAGTAAAATATTACCGCGGGAAGTCCCCGTTGAAACTACAGCAATATTAGCTCCAATAGGTAAGGCTGACATGAAGCCCGGTTCCAGATCCTGTGAATGAACTGTGGTTGGCAAGGAACTAAAAATGATGCAAAGAAGCGTGATTAAAAACCTGTTCCTATTAACACTGATTGTCATCGGTTTATAAAATATGTTTTTGTTGATTTTCAATTCAGCTAAAATATAGGATGAAAAAATAATAGCCCGCAAAAGAAGGTATAAAAGTATATAACATTCTTAATGCGGGCTATTAATATACCTTCTAAGAGGCTAAAAATTATTTTGCGACTTCTGCTTCAACTTTTTCCAGTGCAATCGCCATAGCTTCGGCATAGGTAAGTATAAGCACCTGACCAATTCGTAGTTCAGTAATCAGTTGTTCATCTTTCATTGGAATAGAAACATAATTACCACCAGGTCCTTTAACCGTTGCCACCATTGATGGCCTGTTAAGTGCCTCAATCGTAACTACAGCTTTAACAACCGCTCCAACTACTGCACCTGGGTCCATTCCTTCAGGAGCTTTTCCGGCTTCAGCCATCATCTGTAAAGGTTCTGCAGCTTCTTCCTCAGTTGGCCCCCTAAATTCAGCCTTTAAATAAGTGTAATATTCGAATTTAATTACATCATTAATTGCAATTTCATCGAATCTTTCGACCTCTTCACCTGCAGTTAATGTCACGAGACCACCATCAGTCCCCATCAATGTAATTTCTCTTGTTTCCGGGTTAATATCAGTTACGGTTCCCTGCATAGATACTTGTTCCCAGGCTTCGCGGTCCGGCCTTTCCTGCTCTTTGTCCTGGCTATAAGAATTAATCGTTACAAAGGCAAAAACCACTAATAAAATGGCACTAATTTTTGGAATTTTCATGTTAAAAAATATTATAAAGTTTAGTATTAATTAATTAATTAGCCGCGAAGATAATTTATTCTTTCAAGTTTTTAATCAAATAGTACTACAAATAATTAGCCGTTGAAGTTTAAGAAGGAAACCTCTTAATTATTTCATTAACTCATTATTTCATCGTCTCATTAACTCATTATTTCATTGCCTCAATAACTCATTATATCATTGAATCATTGATCACTCCAACACCTCATAAATCGTCACAGGCTTAGCTTTGTTCTTTAATAGCACCTCTCCGATTTTTTTAATATTGAACGACTCCTTAACGATATCGTAACATTCCTGCCCAATGATGATCTGGTTTTCTTTGGCCAAATCCTGAAATCTGGCTGCTGTGTTGACTGTATCGCCAATCACAGTATAATCAAGCCGCTTTAAACTGGCGGATCCTATATTGCCCGAAATCATATCGCCGCTTTTAATTCCAATCGATACTTTAGGTATATAATCGACATCCTCATTCGTAGGCAGTTCATTGATCTTATTTCGCACAACTAAGGCCGTATCAATAGCTCGATCCAAATGATAATCCCCTTTAAAAACAGCCATAACCGCATCTCCGATAAACTTATCAATATGTCCATCATTTGCCATTATTTCCTTCACCATTACATCAAAATAAGAATTGATCATAGTTACAACGGTATCAGCAGGTGTCGTCTCACTGATCTTGGTAAACCCGCAAATATCAATAAACATTACAGTTGCTTCAATGGTTTCATTGTCCATGATGGTAGATTCATACTCCCGGCTCCCCATAAAACTGAGCACATTTTTATCTACATACATTTTTAAGATGTTGTTCTCCTTAACCGCCTTCAAGGTTTCTTTCAGATGACGGGCATGATTCAACGTCTTTTCCATGGTAAGGGTAAGATCCTCAAAATTTATAGGCTTCGTAATAAAATCGAAGGCTCCCCTATTCATTGCTGTACGGATGTTTTCCATATCCCCATAGGCAGAAACGATTACCGACTGGATCAAAGGGCTCAATTCATTGAGTTTACTGAGCAGCGTAAGACCATCCATTTCCGGCATATTGATATCACTCAACACAATATCCACTTCAGGGTCCAATAAAAGCTTTTCCAAGGCATCCTTGCCGTTTACGGCAAATAGAAACTCGTACTCCTTTTTTCTTATTTCCTTTCTGAATTTTTGTTTGATGAGTATCTCCAGATCTGTTTCATCATCAACAACAAGAATTTTTGCCATCATATCATACTTTTTAATTTATCCTTTAGCATTGTAAAATCCAAAGGCTTAGTTAGAAATTCGTCGGCGCCTAGCTTTTTTGCCGAATTATAATTATCATCATCCCCATAGGCCGTTATCATCATCACTTTTGGGGGTGGTTTAAGATAATCTTTCTTAATGAATTTTAGTAAATCGAGTCCACTCATGCCTGGCATATTGATATCTGACAAGATCAATACAGCCTCTTGCTCCATAGATTTTAGCACCGTAATGGCTTCTTCCCCTGAAAATGCAAAGACGAATTCAATATCCCTATTTCTTATTTCACGTCTAAAACGCTGTTGAAACAGGAATTGAACATCTCTTTCGTCGTCTACCACTAAAATCTTCATATTATCTTTTTTCGTTTTCTAAAAATAATCATTCTACAAACCAAATCCTCTACCCTATAGGTAAAATAATAGTAAAACTAGTTCCAACCTCCTTGTTATCAGGTTTTTCCGGACCAATTCTTTTTGATTCCACCTTAATTTCCCCTCCATGAGCCTTTACAATATCATAACTTAAGGACAATCCTAAACCCGTTCCCTCCCCGGTAGGTTTACTAGTAAAAAAGGGCTGAAATATTTTCTCCTTAATCTCAGTTGGAATTCCCTTTCCATTATCTTTTACTGAGATCTCTAAATGATTCCCCAATTTCTTCGTCCCAACAACAACCGTTGGCTCATACCCTGCCTCTCCTTTCTTCTTCCTGTCATTTACCGCATAAAAAGCATTGTTAATCAAGTTTAAAATTACTCTTCCAATGTCCTGAGCTATAATATTGACCTTGCCAACAGAAGCATCAAAATTCGTTTCCATTTTGGCATTAAAAGTTTTATCCTTGGCTCTTAAACCATGATAAGCCAGCCTTAAAAACTCATCGGTTAAAGCATTAATATCTGTTAGTTCCTTTTGACCACTGCTGGTGCGGCTGTGCTGCAGCATGCCTTTTACTATGGCATCCGCACGTTTTCCATGACGATTAATCTTTTGTTGATTTACAATGACGTCATCCGCAATTTCACTTACCTCTTGATAATTCTTCTTTTCAATTTCCTCCTTCATTTCCACCAATAATTCTGTATTCACTTCCGAAAAATTATTGACAAAGTTTAAGGGGTTCTGAATTTCATGAGCAATTCCTGCGGTGAGTTCCCCAAGACTCGCCATTTTCTCCGATTGAACGAGTTGAGATTGTGTGCTTTTTAATTTGGTATAGGCTTTTTCAATCTCTTTGGCCTGTTCCAATTCCTTTTCCCGCGATCGTTCACGCTCAATTCTAATTAATCGTTGACGCATAAAACGATCAAAACTAAAAACAGCCAATACAAAAATTAGGGAATAAGAAACATAGGCCCACCATGTTTGCCACCAGGGAGGAGAAATGATAATTTGTATTTGTTTTTCGGCCCAGGGCCCGTATCCATTACTTCCCCTTATATGAAAGATATAACTACCCGGTGACATATTAAAATAATAGGCTCTGTTTTCAGAATTTGATATGTTCCAGGTTTTATCATAGTTTTCCAAATAATATATGATCTTATTCTTCTCAGGGTTGGCGTAATCAACAGTTGTGAAATCAAATGAAAAAACATTTTGATCATGTTCTAATTTAATTTCTACCGCTTCAGACAGGCTTTCTTTTAATGGGCCATTTGGATCGGGTTTAATGTATTCATCGGCCAAGTGAAATCCGGTGATACGAATTTCTGGTGCCTTCATTTGATCAATTATAGCTTTTGGATCAATTAAAAAATAGCCCTCATCGTTTCCAAAATACAATTCTCCTTTCGAATTTTTATAGCCTGAATCCCATTGAAAAACATAGCTATTAACCCCTGAATCATAGCCAAAAATACTAATCTGGTCCCTATCAGGGTTAATTTGAACCAATCCAATGTCCGAGCCTACCCAAAGATATTGTTCATCATCCTCCAGAATACTGGCTACCCTGGAAATTCCACCAATTAGAAAAGGGTTAGTAAACTTTATAAAATTATCATCTTTTTCATCATACCAAAAAAGACCAGCAGATGTTCCAATCCAAAGCAAACCACTTTGATCCTGGTATAAACTATATATATCCAAGCTTTCCAGATAGTTTTTTCCTGTATCTAATTCAATGTCATATAAATAAAGACCGACTCCGTTAAACATACCTACCCATAGCTGGCTCTTTTTATCCATAAAAACTTTACTGACAACGTTATAGCCAATAGTAGTTGTATCCCTCCTATTCAAGAAAAATCTTGAAAACTTAGCAGTTTTTTCATCAAAATGATTCAGTCCATTTACTGTTCCCAGCCATAAATTATCTTCACTATCCCATAGGAATGAAGTTACCATGTGATCGGGAGGTAGGCTATTTCCATCAGAAGTATGATAATACTGAACAAATTCATTTTTCCCTTTATCCCATCTGTTTAAACCATTAATACCTCCTACCCATATATTACCTTCTTTATCCTCCTTGATTTCTGAATACCAATTCTCATGTTGAAAGGTAGGCTCGAGATCTTTGACGTCTCGATTAACAATTTTTCCGTTCTTTATTTTTACAAAAAGGTTCGCATCTCCACCTATCCATAAATCCCCATTTGATTCTTCATAAAAAGCATTAACACCCAATTCAATAGGAAAATGGTCGATTGTGATCTTATTTGGATTGACGCTGAATATGTCGCCAAGATTTATTCCTCCCAACCAAAAAATTCCATCTCTGGAGCTAAAAGCAGACCAGGCTCCTGCACTCTCAAAACCATTAACATGAGGTTCAGCATTTTGATATTTAATGATCTTTGATTGTTTGCTGTCAAAATAATAAATGCCATTTTCAACGGTCCCATACCAAAATTTACCAGATGAATCCTGGGTGATAAAAGTAATATGTTCATGGTCTGGAAGTCTTATGTCATTTTCAGGAACACCCAGATTTTCAGGAAACTTAGGGTCATAAGTCAACCTTTCAAAACTTCCTTCAGCCTGATTCATCTTGTGCATCATATTTCTGCCTGTACCAATCCATAAAACACCTTCGTAGTCTTCATAGATGGCACTGATCTTATTATTCCCAAGGCTTGATGCGTCCTCGGAGTCATGAAGATACCTGGTAAAGGTGCCGGATTCCTTATCGAATTTATTGAAACCTCCATCCTCAGGTCCTCCTCCATTGTCAGGGTATGGACTACCTGTGCCTACCCATATCGTTCCGTCTTTAGATTCATGAACTACCCTAACCTGATTATTACTGATACTTTTGGGGTCCTGTGCATCATGTTTAAAATGAGTGAATTCCTTTGTTTCTGCATTATATTTATTGAGACCCTGATGCGTTCCAATATATAAATCACCGAGTTGATCCCTTAAAATCGTCGTCACCGTATCATTGCTAATACTTCCGGGATTCTCAGGATCGTGCTGAAAATGGATAAATACACCCGTTTTGGGATCTAATTTATCAAGACCTTTTCCTAAGGTCCCTATCCAAATACTTCCATCATCATCGGCAAAAATAGATTCCAGATTATTACTACTAACCGAATTTGGATTTACTGGATTATTCTGATAACCGGTAATTTGATTTCCATTATATTTATAAAGCCCTTGCTTTGTGCTAAACCACATATCACCATAAATATCCTGAGTAATACCAGTGATCAGATAACCAAAATTCCCACCATCTGGAGAACTTAACTTATTGAATTCCATTTCCTGGGCAACACCCACCGTATTCCAAAGTATCAGCAGTGTGACTAAAATTCTTTTGATTAGTTTTACTTGGTTCATTGCAAATTTTTAATTTAATTTTCTAAAATGGCAATAGAATTATAAATTCCGTTCCAACTCCTTCTTTCGATGCTAATTTTATCTCCCCTCCATGTGCTTTTACAATATCATAACTTAACGACAACCCCAATCCGGTCCCCTCACCAGTGGGTTTGGTGGTATAAAAAGGCTGGAATATTTTGTTCTGTATACTTTTTGAAATTCCCATGCCGTTGTCAGTCACTTTCATTTCAACCTTATGACCCACCTTCTTTGTTGTCACTGATACACTGGGCTCGTATCCCTCCTGCTGCTTTTGCCTCTTTTCATTTACCGCATAAAAAGCATTCGTAATCAGGTTCAGCATCACTCTGCCTATATCCTGCGGAATAAGGTCTATTTTTCCGATACTTTCATCAAAGTCAGTTTTTAAGGTTGCGTTAAAGGATTTATCCTTTGACCTTAGGCCGTGATAGGCGAGTCGCAAATATTCATCTGCAAGTACATTGATATCGGTGGGTTCTTTTTGTCCGGAGCTTTGCCGAGAATGCTGCAACATTCCTTTTACGATCTCCCCGGCTCTTTTGCCGTGGTGATTAATCTTTTCCAGGTTTTGTATTAAATCATGTGCAATCTCTTTTGCGTCTTCTAAATTTCCATGGTCTATTTCATCATTCATTTCCTCTACCAGCTCGGCGCTCACCTCGCTGAAATTATTCACAAAGTTCAAAGGGTTTTGAATTTCATGGGCAATTCCGGCTGTCAGCTCTCCAAGCGAAGCCATTTTTTCAGATTGGATCAATTGTGCCTGTGTTGATCTCAATTCTACCAAAGACTTGTTTAAGGCTTCATTGGTCTCTTCAATGGCTTTTCTTTTCTGTTCAAGCTCTTCTATCGTTTCTTCAAGTAAAATGGCTGTTGTTCTTTTGACCTTTTCCGTTCTTTCCAATTTGAACTCAGAAATCGTAAAAGCCGAATTGGCATCCTTTATGGCTTTTTCAAGCATAGCTTTTTTCTCAGCTGACAGTTGTTCCTGTTGCTGAATGAAATCAGTAATTATTTGCAGATGCTTATTCAATATTCTATTTCTCTTTTAGTGCCACACAACTCGTGGTGAGATTGTGGAATTCCAGATTTCCGCCCGTGGCTCTTGCCAGTTCTCCACTTGAAAACATGCCCACCATAGGCACGTTCCAAACATTTTTTATCCCTTCCAGTTCCTGAGGCATCATAGGGCCCAGAGACAGTATTCTTCCCGCACAACTAAAAACTACCAGCGCATCGGCTTCGGGCATTTTTGTTGCCTTTAAATTTTCAACTCCCTTAATCACTTTATCCATCACATCAAAATCCGGCGGGAGGGAAAAACGAACCTTTGACCCTTGAGGAACCGTGCCGCCTGTATAGAAAGATCTGTCGGACCAATCTACAACCAAACCGGGTCTCATTACCGGGTCTCCTTTTTCTCTTTGTAATTGCAATGGGAAATTTGCTGCCAGTTCAATCAACACAAGCTTATTCTCAGGAGTTATATCCGTCAGTCCTCCGTATTTAACTGTAATATCCAATACAGGCACATCATCTACCGTGTATATATGGTTGCCTTCACTTTTGGTTACTGTTTTTTCAGTCCCGACTGCTTTCCAACCACAGGTAGCAATTCCATGAACGATTATTTTATCCTCGTCAAGTGCCAGGCAAACGATCCCATTGGTGCTATCCTTTTTATTCGTGAAAACTCTTGTCTCAGTAAAAGAGTAATCGTCTCCTGCCATTCCTCCAAAGACATTCACGTCTTCTCCATGAATATCCACAAACCCCTTTAAGATTTTTTCCCCGTCTGCTTCCATATGACTACAGGCAATCAAAAAGGCGGTAGAAGCAAATTTATCTTTGGCTCTTTGCGCCATGTCTTTGGCTATTTCACGGTAATTCTTCTCTGGGTATTCTTCAAAGTAAAGTTGGAAATAATCTCTTTTGAGTTCTAATAAAAGAATAGCGGCTGAATCTTTTTCAGTCTCTTCATCTATGAATTCACCATTGGTCGTCGATCCAAAAACAGCAATATCTTCTGAGTCGAGCAGTCTGCAAATGGCCCTTATATCCAGGCTTTTTGAAATAAACGCAATGGCTAAAGTCGGGGTAAAACCATCCTGTTTACTATCCTTTAAGGCTTTTTCTATTTCTTCTGTAGACTTCCCGTTAATTGATTTCGCTTTCATGCTATGAATATAAGTTATTTTATTTTTCTTTGATCACTACCCAACTATTCGTGGTGGAATGAAATTCCTGCCTTTCGTTCAGGGCCCTGCCAAATTCTCCATACGTGTAAAATCCTGCCATGGGAGCCTTCCACACTTCCGCCAGACCTTCATTTTCCAAATTAGCCAAAGGGCCCAAAGCACTGACCCTTCCCGCGCAGGAAAAAACGAGTAAGGCATCCCCAGAATCATTGGAACCTTGCTGCAGTTCCCGTGCCTTTTCCAGTACTTCTTCAACAAAATCAAAGTCGGGAGGCATGGTAAAGCTCAGCTTAGCGCCTTGTCTTAAAGGAACATCGCAGATCAATGCTTTATGCTCCTGGTCTACTGACATGGGTGTAGCCATCATTGATCCACCATTTTCTCTTTCCACTAAAAACGGGTAGTGGACAGCCACGTTTTCAAAAAGATGGTATTTATCCTTGCTGTCATCATAGGATTCTCCCAGGTATTTGAGATACATATCCAGGGCGGGTTGATCGTCTATAGTATACAGCATCGTGCCCTCGCATTTTGTAATGGTTCTTGAAATACCGATGGGTTTCCAGCCTGAAATTGCCATTCCCTGTAAACTAACCTTATCCAGGTCAAAAACCAGGGAAGAAATTCCAAATTTTGTTTCAAACCCCTTTGTAAATATATAAGAGCCGCTATACGACCAATCGTCACCAGCCATTCCTCCTGTAATGTTCACTTCGGGTCCAACTATGTCCTCGATGCTACGAATGATCATTTCCCCATCCAATAGTTCCCCATCTTCTGACAATCCGGTGGTGCACAAAATAAATCCGGGATTCTTAAAACATTTCAAGGCTTTCCGGGCAAGTTCTCTGGAAGTTTCCGCCAGACTTCTATCGCTTAAATCTTCAAATAAAATCGAGAAATAATTTGGGTTGATGTCCAGCAGCAAAATGGCTGAAGCGCCTTCACTTTGGTTTCCATCGGTAAATTCACCGCAGGAAGTGGCACCAAATATGGCAACACCTTCGTTTTCAAAGATCTCACAAATCGCATTTCTATCCAGTTTGATCGAAACAAAAGCAATGGCCAGTGTGGGTTTAAACCCGTCAGACATGCATTCCTTTAATGCTTTTCTGATTTCGTCTACTGAACTGCCATGTAAAGATTTTGAATTCATATTATTTTCTATTTGATGGTAATTTAATAATAAATTATTCGCTTGT
>NODE-412-length-15254-cov-4.97302_pt1 | contig 15254 bp, 15 predicted proteins | sample MGYA00139097_ERZ477577 | MGnify/ENA metagenome assembly ERZ477577 | reverse complement strand
TGCTGTGCCACCAGCCAAAATCTTTTCGGACTGCATTGGTGATGATCCCATTGTGTCACCAATGGCAGTTGGTATTGACGAAATACCGACGACCATGGGCAAGAGGGTGGTGACCTTCAATATGGACCAGCCTCCGTCCATGCCACATTCACATCATCATGCACCCTATCCGCCGAGAGCGCCCCGCCCGCCGCACAAGCCACCACGCACTCCGATGGCCGAGGCTCCTCCACCCACGCCTCTACAGGCGGTATCCGAGCTCTTCACTCTCGACAACATGGAAAAGGTTCTGAATTGCGTCCCGCTGACGGTCGATCTGCGGAGTCCCAACAGCCGTAATGTGGAATCATCTAATATCTTCTCCTTTAGCAATGTCATGAACGACGGTGGCGACGAGGAGGACGAGGACGAGGAGCGTCAAGAGGGCAACAAGGATCAGTGGTTTTCCAAACAAGAGACTGCCGAATTCTCCTTCATGGCGGAGCGGGAGGCAGTCATGAACGGAGATATTGGCACCGAAAGTCATACTCAGGGAGCGCCCAAGACGACAGGTACGCTATTGCAATTGGTACAGCAGACCGCGTGGAGGCTGAGGCCAGCATCGCTGCAATCTCCCCCAGAGACCCCCAAGGCTTCCATCGATAAACGCGACCCCCCACGGGAGATGGAAGATGATGCTCCAGTAGCCGTAGTCGAGACTACTTCACCCTCTGATTCCGCTGGAAATGAAGTGCGGTTCCCACATGGACTTTGGAGCTCGAGTGCGAGCGTTGACGAAGAGAACTCAATGCCAAAGTTTGAAGACGAGGAGGATGATAGTGAAAACGGCATGAGTGATGTCATTGAGGGGACATCAGATCATGTAATGATGATGAGAAGTCCAAAGGCTGCGGAGGAGGAGGGTCACGAACCCGCTTGGATGGATGAAGAGGAGACGTATGAGGGGGGCGGCTCTCCTACTTCACAGGGCGATACCACCTTGGACCTGGACTGTCACTTTGTTACGCCCGCATCTGACGAAGTCGATCCCATCTTTGCCGCTCAACGAGCCGTGACTAATGCCATGAGCCCCAACAGCGCCAACAGCAATATCAACTACGATGAGAAGTATTGGATGAAGGCAGCAGAGGAAGCGGGTACATTGAAGGAGGAAGCTTACCGAGCTAATTACTTGAAATTGGCAGTGGCGGCACAGCAAGAGAAGAAGAAAAGAATCGCGGAGAAGAGGCAGCGCAAGGACTATCAAGATGACAACGATGGTGAAGATGATAACAGCGACAACAGCAGTTATTATCCTGACGCGTTGCCACGGCCGTTCCCTGCTACTGTGCATCAGCAAGAGAAGTTACAACAACCCCAAGAAAATGATCATAGTCCTTACACTAACGATGACGAGGCCAATAGACATTTCGATGAGCTTATGTCTTCGTTCGAGTTATCACTAAATCGAGCTCATGTCGCACTAACCCCAACCAGCGCCAGCAAAACACCAAGGGGAGGAGTGTACTCCAACGTGCGCAGCTGGGAAAAGCAACGCCAGTTATCTCACCGCCATCGATCACTGCTTTCTCCCATCTTGGGCACCAAGAAATCCTCACCGCAGTCAAATGTTCTCCAAGATATTGATGAAGGAGGAGGCAATGCGCTCTCCAAGGAAAGCTCATATGAACCCTTTTTGGAGGGGACCATGGGACGCAAGCTGAATCATCGTATAGCCACTCGTCCTGTTGATAAGTACGCCACTGAAACAGATGACGGTGGCAGCATCGTGAGTCATGACAGTGTCCTTAGTCGGGCCAAGAGGACGGTGAATGGTGCCGTTGCCGAGAAGGAAAGGCAGCAGACTCCCCGTAGCCTACAAGCCGCTGCAGCTGATGTGTTGAAGAAGGGTGGACACGGAGGGCCTGATGCGATGAAGAGTACGATGGAGGCTCCACAAGACAACGTAGAGGGTGATGAATTCTCTGGCGGCGGCAACGCCCTGGATAAGGCTCCGCGATACAACGAGAATGAAGATTTCCCCGACGATGAAAAAGTGGAACCTGCCTTGGATATCATCGATTACAAGTTGGACGGGCAAGAGCTTGATCATCTAGAACAGCAAGAACATCAGGAGGGCAGTGCATCTTCCTCGTCAAGGCGTGATGCCCGTCATAGGCACGGATTGAAACATAGAGCAAGACTTCGAAGTCCGGCTGATGAAGGGATGGGAGCAGTTGTTCAACACGAAGAGGCTCAAACGAATGAAAACAAAGTGACCGACAGTGATGCTCCTGCTGTTTCTTCCTCTACTAGAGATGATACCGATGAATTGGATGATGTGGTCGGGGAGGGAGGCACGGGCGGAATCACCGCCTCCTTTGACTCCTCCGTCAATTGGGATGCATTAGCCTACTCGATGTCGGATAATACTATGTCTATAAATGACCGCAGCAACAACAGACCTCCAGATGGACCAGCACCCAAGGTTGGAGAGGATGGATCAATTGGAAGCAAATCGCTAGATGCTGCCCCATCCACGACAGATGAAAACTCACACCTATCCCATCAGAGTAATAAGATCCCTCACTCCAATAAACAACCAGAAGAACAACAGTCCATAAACAACACCCACACCACGGTGGACAAGAGTGCCAATGAAGATGGCAACGCAACCGAAGCAGCACAAGCTTGGGACCACATCAAGAGACTTGATAGAATCGAGCAGATCAAACTGAAGCACGATGAGGAAATCGCGAGGGTCCGTGGTATGGTTGAAACCAAGAGTGATGAGGAAAATGAGGTGCCAATTTCTCCCAATACGAGTACCAACCAAGTGAAGCAACGGAAGAAACCGCAGGAAGTGAGCCTTCCGACACAGTTTCTTGATCACAGTTCCTTCCCAGATGATTACGGTATGACACCGAGGACACAGGAGGTGCACTATCGCATCGAGGCTATGAAACTGCAGCACCAGAACAACATGGAGAGAATGCGCCATGCACTGGATGATCTTAAGCAGGGAGGAGACGAATCATCATATTATGGGGACTTGTCGCCAACCGCAGCTGATCCTGCAGCTTATGCCAACAACAACGATGAGAAACACATTGCCGAGCGTGTAGGTGAGTGGAAGAGCAATGCAGAGAAGTTTAATGAGGCCAGGGAGAGGTTCGCGAGTTGGAAGGTAGCGCCAACTCCCACGCCGAAGCAGCAAGTAACAAGCCATCACTTCAACTTTGACGAAGCAAGGACGCCTCGACGACAAACAGAGGACAAGACGGTGTGTTTGGACCAGTCAATTCGCGAGCTGATGAAGGAGAACGAGAAGCTAGAGGAAGAAATGAGACACATCAAGACGCTATCGCCAAAAACATTCACATGGCAGCCTCTATCACCCATCACAGAACACACTCAACAAGTGTCCACAACATCACCGTCCTCTCATCAAAATCTACACATGGTGCTATCGAACTCAGATCGTCAAAACGATCGTATTTCAGGATTGATTGCTGACGTCAAAGGCTTTTTGGAAGAGAACGACAGGTTCCAGGCTCGATTATCGGAGGATATCAGGCTATTAAGTTAATTGGGATGGATATTCATTGAGACCAAAATAACGTTAAAGTTCAGTTTGTACAGATGAGGGGCTTTTATACTATTCTCTAGAATGCATCTTTCCTTTATTCATATAACATATACTTTGATTACCATAGCAACACACCGATCACCAAACATAATACGCTACCAGTCAAAATCAAACTGCTTCTTGCTTAATCTTCTTTTGGGGCGGCTCGAAATCGCTGGAGAACTCAGGATCATCACAATAGCTCTCACCGCACTCTTTTTCATTCGGGAGCAGGATTTTCTTAACAACGAGTCCCCCCTTTACTATCTCGTCCTTAGCTCCGCCAAGTTCTCCTTTTGCCCTTTTCTTGCCTGCGCCATCTTCTGTGCCAAGCTCTTGCTTCCTCAGCTTAGCAGCAGCCTCTCGAAGAGCTTGACTGGCTGTAATGTCGGTCGGAATTACATATCAAAGCTCAGAATTGTGTATAAGTGGGGAAAGGACAGTGGAGTTTGGGTACATCACTTACCTTTCTCGCGAGCACGTTCGACTGGACACTCTACGTAGGAAGGAGGGCTGTTATTTGGTTGGTTCACTTTAACCAGGAACCTATTTGGAAGGTGATGGTAAGTGAAGTGCAAAACAAGCAATGAATCAGAGATACACTGTGCTGCTACACATACCTTCCCGGCTTAACTGCTTCAAGGACTAGCATAGCCACGAGAGGCTTTCTCTGCTTTGTTTCGTTCAAATAACGATGCTTGAAGTCTTGAATGAATTGACGGAACCTCTTGTTGCCAGGAAGATTATTGATAGCTCCTCCACGCCTGCGTGTGATTTGAAGTAAGGGTTAGATTTGGTTAAACAAGTTCACTTCAATACATGTTCATGTATATGATGACATGCACTGACCCGCAAATGACGTCGTCGTTAGTCACTTTGGTAATAAACTCTTGCTGGGCTGCTGGCTGAGGGTGGCTGCCAATCAAGAGTGGCTTGCTGAAATGGCCATATGGCGCAGGAGGACGAAACACGTGGGGATAGTTTCCACTTTGCGCCTTTTTTGGGAACAAGTTGGGTTGGGAAAGAGAAAGTCTGCGCTGGTCATCTTGGGGACCCGGAAGGTACTGATGGGGATAACCGTAGTGATGATGATACCAGTAATAAGGCGGTGGATGATACGTCTGCCAATGATGCTGAGGGTAAGGAGGTGGCTCCCTTTCGTCACCATTCACTTTCCCTTTGTCTTGAAAATGAGGAGGCTTGCCATCGTCTTTGGGCGCATCGTTTTTAGGAATTGTTGCTTCGTTGAACTCGATAGGAGATTGGTCCTTCTGCATCTCAGCCTGCTGCATAATCCCACCAGGCAGAGTTTGAAGCAGCGGTGGAAGCGGCGAACCTTGGTCACATGGACCAGGAGTTTGGAGGGGTGAATAGACAAGCTGCCACAAATGATTGTTTAGCGCATTGTTTGTGCCAAGAGATGAGTTTGGGCTAAATGATCCCCCGGAAATGAAAGGCAGCGGCTCAAAATCGTTGCCATATTCTGCAGGAGTAAAGAGTTCCTCGTCATTCCTAAGATAAAAAGGCTTGAGCGAGTTGCCACTAGAAGCATTGGGCGTTTGGACAGGATCGGTTGGAGTGAGAGGCTGTTCGTTCGGTTCTTTTGGCGGAGTGATGAGTGCAGCAGCCGTCTCGGGATACGAGTTCTTAGCTTTGGGAGGCACCTGTCGAAACAAAGAAGGGAAAGAGGTGAGGACACCCAGGATTACTCATGATTGATTCCGCTGACCACAATTTCACTTACCTCTTCATCGCTCATGGTTGTTTGGTTTGATGTCTTACTCAAGTTGTGTGATCCTTCATGTTTCATCGCGGCGGACTAATGAGCAGATCAAGAGCATTCCCTTCTGTTTCACGCGGCGGACTCCAGGAAAGATTTTCACACGTCGGTTCGCAGCTGAAAACGTGTCTGAGCGACTGCCAGGTTCACAGGCGTGAAATCCAGAAACACGACGGTTCGCAACTGAAAACCTTCGACCTGGTCATGACGAGACATGACGGAATGCGAGTTGTCAAGTTCTATCAAGCCTCTTTTCTAGGCTTTCAGTTTCCCACCGCTCGTTAACAACAAAGACGCCAAACACCATCCTCTCACCAAGACAGACTTCGCTCGAGTGAAAATTTGTCGTGTCAAACCTGTACACTTTCAATCTATCAGTCACCTCTTTTGCAGTGTCTGTCCCAGACATCGAATCCTGCAATCTTTTTGTGTATTTTATTGCCAGGCCCTGTTAGTTCATCACTCAGCTTTGTTGGCATTCCCAACCAATTGTTCTTCGATGGACAAAGTTCTGGAATTGATCCTGCCAGCTATCATAATGTGTAGCATGAACCATTAGCGAAACAAGAAGGATGCATATGTGAGCAGAAGTAAAATCAAGTAACACTGTAAAGACACAAAGTATTCCCCACTTCTTTCAGATATAACATTCTCAATCGTCTCACCCTCCATGCAAAGTCTCGATCCCAAATCTTTATTGTGTGATTTGTGACGGGTGACCGACCGGTCACGCTCTCCACCAACAGACCGCTATTTTCGGGATGGGTAGTATTGATGCGCAATGCTTCCGTGTGGTTGGGGTGGTCAATATTGTCCCATGTTATATTCAAATCGCTGAAAAATACATGATTGTACGTCACTTGGTCATCACACTTTTCCCGGTTGCATCTTTTCATCACCAAATCCATGAATCGTAACGTCCCCGGAGAAGATCGAAAGAATTGATGGCCACTGCAAATGACAAAGCCGAGTTTGTCGAACACTGGGACAGGATATCGCATCTCGTATGCGTGATAGGCATCGAATCCCTCTTCTAAGAATCCATACAACGGGACATGTCTTGAAAAAATATTGTCAATGTCAGTAATCAGGAGGTGCGTCCCATTTTTGAGAAAGTCCATTGTGAGATGTAGCCTTGCTGACATAATTTGTTGCCTTCTCGGGGATTGGAGTTTGTATGAACAGAGTGAGCGTTGCGTAGCAGCAGGGGTGGCACAATTTAATATGATACCATCAATGTATGCAAATACTCACCACAGACCTCTCACAGGGTGGCCATAGTCTGGATTTTTGATAAAGCATGGAATGACGCGGAACTCAGGGTGGAGAGAATTGTATGATGCTCTGGTAGACATTAATAAATTGATTTTGATCACATGATGTTTATTAATGGATAAGATGTGAGTTTGTGGATCAAATAATAATATCGAATAATAGTACTGCATTGCAAGTCAAAACTTACTCATCATGAGCAACCACATAATGTTCTGTATAACCCTGAATAAAAGAAAGTGAATATTGGATGAAGGCAATGCATAATTAGTAAACGGGATATAGACAATGCGCAAGGGGTGAATACAAAAATAGGAAACATATTATCTGCACCCACCAACATTGTCATTCTCGTGTACCAAACTCTTGCAATTGGTATGTAATTTCTGTCAGTGAAACCTAAAATTTTTATCTCCTGGTCTTTGTACTTATCGGGCACGATTTCGTCCCACATCCCATCAGTAGTTACAAGCCCCACCCCTGATTCCAGACCTTTGTCCCGGTAAGGCAGCCACATTGATATCGATGGATCATTGCCGTCGCCAGACAAAAATTGCCAGGCCGCGATATTGTATGCCAAAGCGAATACAGAAGCCACCGCAAGTTTTCGAACAAGTGAAGCGTTTATAGCTGCGGCAGAGCTCATACTGATGATGATGAGTGTTTCTTCCTCCTGCCGTTGCTCTATCCCTGGGCCGCTTGGTGGTGCTCAGGGCGTGAAAAATGACAGACGAGGGCGCGGACGAGCTGCATGTCCCTTTTGCAAGCGTTGAGGACCTCCTCGGTCGGTCCTTGGTTCGAGTTCATCCCCATAATACAGATGATCCTTCCACCCAACTATTAATTATCCATCCAATCATAGATAAAAAAACAACAACTCATCGACTCCCCTCCCCGCATACTTGTACCTCTACAGTGGCCACCAATTCAATAGTGCAAAAGATGAAAAAAGTCTTCTCCGACGGAGATTCGAACTCCGGATGGTTGATTCAAAGTCAACAGTGATAACCACTTCACTATCGGAGACCACTAGTTCTACGCGCCAAATTTTGTATTATTTAGTTATCTTAAAGAGCCGCCCGCCGCAAATCTTAGAAAATCATCACGTCGATAAACGTCGATAACGAACTTGGTACCCCATTAAGCATGACGTCCGCCTCATCCGCCGGCACGGTGGAAGCTACCAGCAATTGCTCTGGAGATGATTGCGCCAGCAGCAACGGTGGTCATGCTAAAAATGACGCAGACGATACGGTGGATCGAGGGGCAGATACCTTGCCGGATCCGAACGATCTCAGACTCGCTGCCAACGGAGCCTACGCGGCCAACAAATTGGACGAGGCGTTGCCTATTTACAGCCTGGCAGTGGAGGTTGCGAGGAAGCGTATGGAGCAGCAGCAGCAATCGTGTACAGATCTAGTCATTCATCTATGCAACCGATCGGCGTGTCTCTACAAGATGGAAATGTACGACGAGGCTTGTAGCGACGCTGCCGAGGCGGTTGCCTTGAGCAAAGAGACAAACTCCAAAGCATTCTTTCGCCTGGCGAGGGCGCAGATATCTATGAAAGACTACCCCTCTGCCATGGAAACTATCAAGAAAGCAACAACTCTTTGTGAAGATCAACTAAAACAACAACAACCGCCGCCGCCTGAGGATGATGGCGGTAGCAATGACAAGAGCAGCAATCCAATATTGCTCCAGAAGCAAGAGTTCGATAAACTCCTTGCAATCGCTCTACGCAAACAAAAGGAATCAGCCGCCAATCCCGAAACATCTCCACAGGATATCGCATCCATAAAGTTAGAACCCCGCACCCCCTCCATCAAGGAGTTCAACCGAACTACCAAATCGTCAGAGGCGTACAATCCTCTTGGCGAGGGGAACTTTTCATCAGTCGTCGTTTGCCAACACAAAATTACAAATGAGACATTTGCACTCAAAATTATCGAGAAGGAAGAATGCAAAAAGTTGGCCAAGCGCCAGCACCCTAATGTCTACAACGAAGTTGCAATGGAACGCCGGATATTGACTCAGAATCGTCTACCGTACCACGTGAATGTTGTACAAGCATATCATGCTATGCAAGGTAAGCAATACTTTTGTCGTGCTGAATCCATTCATGCCTATCATGGATATTTATATTCCTAACAATTCTTCCTCAAACAAACTTTGCCATTCAATTTGCTTTTCATCTACACAAGACTATGGAAACTTGTATTTTTTGATGGACCTGCACCGGGAACATGGCGATTTGTGGAGTAAGATTCGTTATCAGAAGTGCATGGTCGGTTGCCATTCCAGCTTGATCCGGACATATGCCTACGAGCTACTATCAGCAATAGAACACTGCCACAGCCATGGGATAGTCCACCGTGATATCAAACCCGAGAACGTATTACTGAGCGAACGTGGTGGGCATGTTATACTGATTGACTTTGGCACTGCCAAAGATTTGATACACACCGATTTGAATGGGCCCGAGTTTGTTGGGACTCCGGACTTCATGTCTCCCGAGGCAGTGAAAGAATTTGAGAAGGGTGGGAATGGCTGCGATTTTACTGCCGATTTGTGGGCGTTGGGAGTGGTATTGTATCAACTGTATTCAGGCGCATTGCCATTCGAATCTCAAAGGTAAGTGTCCTACGGGCGTTGCATCATTTATTTTACCATTGAATGTCAATCGGCAAAATATTTAATATTGATTTCTGACACTTTTCCTATTCTCAAAGTCCGTACTTGGGCTTTCTAAAGATACAGAGAGGAATCTACGCAAGAAATATGGGGTTGTGGGATGATGATGCATGGGATCTAATTCAAAGCTTGCTAAAAGTAAATCCGAATGAGAGGCTAGGAGCAGGATGTTTCGAGTGGATTCCTCCCCCTACTAAGGCGACAGAAAATGAAAGCAAAGCAGATACAGAACAAAACAGTGAAAAGGAACCGGCCAACTCTTCTCCTGATCTACCTGCCAAACAAAAACCACTTGGAAAAGTCATTCAACATGGAAACGGCTATGATATCATTCGACAACACCCCTTTTTTGCAAAAAAGCATGAGTCTTCTCTTCTCGATCAAACCAACATTCGTCTCAAATCTGATGGCGACGACAATCCAATTTCCCAACCTATACCATCTCTGCAGGATTTGGCTATTCGTGCCACTGCCCACTTCATTGACCAATCTTCGCTTGATGTAGATCTGGAAGACAATCATCCGCCGGGTGACAATTCCTTTTACGATGCACTTCGTTTGAAACCCTCGGATCGAAGGCGTGTCATGCATCTCCTGGACAGGCTTCACCTACTCAAAGAACCACGCATTTATCGACGATTCTTTCTCACCAAGCAAGAGGCTCGATTGGGACGAGTGAGGCCAGAATCGAGAGACGTGTTGGGGCTTACACAGATCAATGATAAGATGTCTCGATTTCGAGGACAGGGCGAAGATCAACCCCATCCCGAGGAACAATTGCCCAGCAGTCTGTTGATTGGGAATACAACAACTCGTATCCATCACGTTACGAATCCTCTCTTTTGCAAATCAATCAATGATGAGTGCAGTAAAGATGGCACTGAGGCACAGCGAAAGCAATACATCAAACAGCTGAAGGAATCAATCCGGCTCGTGAATCGAGAGAGGCCCACGGTAGTAATTGCATGTGGATATTTCGACGACTCCTGCCGCAAAATCCTGTCGAAAGTGAACGAAACTGTTCCAGTAATACTTCATGATGGCACGTCCTTCTTCAATTTTTGGGTGTACGGTGCTCACTGTGTTGCCATGCCCATGCATTCTTTTCTCAAAGGGGAGGAAAGTGGCATCGATGAAGCATCAGGGGGTGAGGCGTTGGCTTGGTTTCGGATGGAACTTGAGCAAATCAAGACTGCAAGGGGTCATGGTTATGTGTTTGTAGACGGCGATCCTAGAGACATCCCAACTGCGTGGACTGCAAAGATGGGCAAGAGCCACATTTTGGGTTTGTTGGGATTATGTGGACAGCCGGATTCAGATAATGGAGATGCTACTCAAGAGGCACTTGTATTTGCAACTCAATTTTCTGTTGCCGCGTATGAAAATGAAGACAAGGAAAAGGCTGATAAAGGAGAAGATGATGATATTTCCACTTCCTCCTCCGAGAGTGATACCAGCGATGGTCCACCAGATGAACATGCGATGCACATTGTTGGTCGACTAGAGAATGGTGTGCGCTGCATCACTGTTCGAGAGGAGGATATCGTTTGGGAGTCAGAGTTGTTGCTGTAGTGATGAAAAGCCTGTTGCGTCGTCAGTGGCATGGGAGCATGTTTCTCCGCTCGCATTGCAACAGAGCTAATCATAACTCAGAGGTTTGCTCTGCCAAGTTGTTTGAAGCTTGGGTCATGATACCTTACATGTGATTGTTTTGTAGTTTACACATGCATAAGTTGACCTTTCCAGCCTGGCCATTTTCATTTTCATTTGGATAGAACTCTGGAATGGGTAGCTCCCCCCATCTTCCGCGGCAGCTGCGCAGCAGTAGTGCCAACTCAATCAGCCAGTAGCAGGAGACCTCCAATGACATTTTTGTCGGGTAGTGAAATTTGCTTGGGGAAAATTTGAGGGGTGATTCCGCCGTGAAACCACAAGATTTGAATCGGCCACTCCAAAACCTCACGATCGATCACATACAACAGATCTCGCACCAAACTTGCAGCTACCACCAACAAAGGTCTCCCCTGCCTACACACCTTATCATCATCTCCTTAATTTATGTCATCCGCCACCGCCTCTGCCAACGAGAATTTCGGTAATATGAACAACGCAGCAAACGCAGCCCTAGCGGCCGAGTCCACATCCGTCGACAAACGCCGGCTCAACACTTGGGCCATGCTCTGCCTCTTCTCGGCCCTCGCCCTGACCGCACACGAGACGGACGATCAGAACGTGAAGCGTTCCGAGAATATCTGGATCACGTCCTGTACGGCCATCACCCTCGGGTTATCGGCCTTGGCGTCCCTCGCACACGTGGTCAACAGCGCCGTTAGCGGACTCTTCGTGGGGACGATCGTCGAGGGCCTCGTTTCTTTCATCCTCGTTGGACTGTGGGCCGGGTGTCTCCCCGTCATCATGGACCCCTCGAACGGGTTGGCTCAAATGTACGTCGGGAAGTCGGGTAGCGATGTTGCCGATTATCAGGCCACTATTTCCAATGCCAATTTGTACTTCACGAGTTGGGGGGCCGGCGTTTGTGCATTGTCCATCCTTGCCATGTACATCCGGGAGAGACTTGGTGGAAGTGGCGGCATGGGCATGGGATACACCTCCAAGTGGTATTTACTAATGCTTTCGAGTGTCATCGTGGTCATTGAGAGTATGAGGTTCAAGAATCAAGTTTGTTCGATCGAGTCGGGTACCGAGGAAGTTACTTGCAACAGAAACACTTATGGCTTGGCTACCGGTGAGTGAGAGTTGGGTGGTGTTTATGATTTATGATGCATTGATGATGATTTGTCTGAGTACTTTTCCTCTAATATGTGCTTCATTATGTATCCTTCCAAAAACACAGGCATCATCGGCCTGGTCGTCGCCTTTTTGATCTCCCTCTTTTCCTCCCTCGGACGAGACTCAGCCCTCATCACCACCATCGCTGGCTTCATCATGGCGGTCCTTTACACTATCTGCGCTGGCCTGTTGACTTTTGACAATGGCCCGGCGACGTACGTGGGCAACCATTACTTCTCAGCTTGGGCGGGTTTCTTCATTTCTTTTGCCGTGTTCGGAAGCGTGTTGAAGGAATTCTTGGGCGTCGGAGGTGGTGCCACGTCCTCGGCTGCCGCCGCTGCCTCTGGTGGTGAGTGATTATTTCGGTTTATGAGTGCTTTTGGAGTTATTCTTGTCATAAGTATTGCTTGCGCTGACTATTTTCTGTTTACTGTATGCAGGAGAAGACGTGGAAATGGATAGGATATAAAAACAGGCAAGATTTTGAAAGCGAGGAGATTCCCATCGATAGTTAGGAACAGATTGCAGATGTGGTGTGTCCCTTGATATTGGCAGAGCCATGTATTTGTCTCTTTTATTTGGATGGAATCATAGAAAAAGTCAGAGGGTGAAATGCATGTCGGTTAAGTGTTTCGCCCCACTTCATCCAGGAATAGTAGGCTAATTCGTATTAGATGTTTTGATTTGAACTTATCTCTGGTTTGATTGATGCTCTTACTCCTTCTGCTGTAGTGCAACAAATGTTGACAACGAACTTGCTTGGCAGCCGTGATGGTGCTAATACTGTTTTGCTCAACACAACACTTCCCTTCTTTATCATATAATGCATCAACTACGCACACGAAGATGGGGATAAAATAGGTAGAGGAACAGAACAACTAATTACAGTGTCGCAGTAACTCTTCCTATTTTATACACTCCAAAAAAGTCCCCCCAATGTCCAACTCATCTTCTGCGGCGTCCTCTTCCCCGGCCACTACCCTCATCATCTAAACGGAACATGGAGCTGAGCTCACTCAGTGCTGCCTGCTTCTTCTCCACGCTCTCTGCCCTCCTTAAATGTGACATGGGGCCATGCAGCATCTTATTGACAATACCCCGGGACAGCCTCTCTACAGCTTCCAACTCCCTGTCAGAAAAGTTATCGTTCTGGGACAATTTTCTTGTGCATTTTTGGAGCTCCTCCTGGCGGAACATATTCGCTCTTTCTTGGAGTTGGTTGATGGTGGGGATGGCGGAGAGAGACTCTCGCCAGCCGATGAAGGACTGGGCTTCCTCACGTAGGAGGTTCTCAGCTTCGATCATTTCGCGTTGACGCATGGCAGTGTTTTTGGCAACAACGGCTTTGAGGTCATCAACATTGTACGGTGTGACTGCGGGGAGCTAAGTATGGGGGCAACGCAAAAAAATGAATAGAATGTTAAACATCAATTGCACATCAGTTGTTGATAAAGCGAAAAGAGTTGTGAATTCGATTTGACTTACCTCGGCACTGTCGGGCCCAATGTTTCTTGGGACGGCAATATCAACCAACATCAAAGGCCTGCCGCCGTCCAAACCATTCTCTTCCAGCAAACTCTTATCAACCACATAGTCTGGCGAGCTGGTGGCGGTGTATACAATGTCACTCCTCCCCACTACGTCCCACATGCCATCCTCTAACACAATTTCGATATCCACATCTGGGAATTGCTCCTGCAGCTCCTTGGGGCGAGCCATGGAACGATTCACGATTGCAATCCTTTCCAATCCCCGACTTGCCAAGTGGGTGATCAGCAACCTCGTCATCGTACCAGCTCCAACCACTGCCAACCTAGCTTCCGAGAATGGGAGGTTCAAATCTTGCATGCACATTGCCTCGCTCATTTCCACCGCGGCCGAGGAAATGCTAACCGAGCCCTTGGATATAGCTGTCTCGCTGCGCACACGCTTCCCAGCCGCGACACCGTTATTCAGCAACCGGCTCAGGACCTTCCCCCCACACCCATCCTCCTCAATAGAATGCAAATGGCACTGTCGGACCTGACTCAAAATCTGCCCCTCGCCCACGATAAGGGAGTCCAATCCTCCTGCGACACGCATCAAATGCCAAACAGCATCATCACCCTCCAGCATGAAAATGTTCCTCCGCAATACACTCACAGGCAACCCAGATCTTTCCGCCAAGTATTCCATCACTCGAGCATTAGCCTCATGTGCATCACTTGCCGCAATGTATATCTCGAATCGATTGCACGTGGAGAGGATGGCGGCTTCTTCTACCTGACCAGTGGAGCAGAGGATGTTGGATTGTGTATTCCATTCAGATTCGGGGATGGCCAGTTTTTCACGGACCTCCACTTGAGCATGGTGGATAGAGAGGCCAATGACGTGAACTTGAAGGCCTTTAGATGCAAGTTCAAGGCGTTCCTGCTTCGTCTTCTTCCTCCTCGCTCCACTTGCTGCCATCTGCACAGAAGTTGCATCCAGCGTTGCGGCCATAAGGGCACTGCCACTTTCCACTGCTGCAACCCTGCTGTTCAAGGAACGTCCCGCAGTGAGGGCTGGCGATTGGAAGGCATACGTACCGCCAGCAGTGGCAGCTAGTGCTACAAGTGCTGATGAGAATTTCATTTTTTCCAAACTATATGATTCTTCTTCCAGAGTACTGCAGAGCTAATATATTTTTTGTACGCCAATGTTATTTTGTTGTCGAGTATATCGAAGTATTTGAGATGTAAATAAGTGGAGAGGGAGGAATATGAGACAATGGACACCATGCATTTACGTATGCTGTTGTTTCCCACAATTTTGCAGACAAAGGGACTCTCAATCGCCCGGATCAAGCAAACAGCAAACCATCACACACGCACACTGGAAGGCGATAGAGAGACAAATCCGCCAACGTAAAATTGGTGCATATTGCAATGAATAAGCCCGCACACCAAAGCCCAACAGTACACACCTTTTAACAGCAGATTGTTGTGAGCACCAACAGTAAGTGCAACGGCGTAAAGAGCTGTGGAAAAATTGCCAGGCAAAATTGTGGGTGGCTTTCCATCACGCCCCTGTTCGGAGAGGCTGGATTCGGATCACTTCAACCCAAGTTCTACTGAGGATTTGGTATTGCTT
>NODE-411-length-15271-cov-6.95728_pt1 | contig 15271 bp, 20 predicted proteins | sample MGYA00139097_ERZ477577 | MGnify/ENA metagenome assembly ERZ477577 | reverse complement strand
GGTGCTGGAAGACTCGCAAGTGGCCGCACTACTGTATTAGAAGAGCGTGTGTTTCTTAGCGTAAACGGACAACAGACAGCAGAACCTGATATATTTAGCCCGACTATTGGTTGCCGGGTTGGGCCAGATGTTGAGCCCGGTGAGTATGGTGACAACTGCGCCACAATCAACACTGCCTGCGTAATGGTAACGAGCAACTATAATGCAGCAAATGATGATAATAACGAAACAGTTTATGCAACCAATGATTGGGTGCTGCAAACAAACTGGCAAGGTTGGGATCAAGACACGATGACGCTGAAGAGGCGTTACGTTCTCAGATGTTACGATGGTGTAAAACAGTAAAGGATTCGGAGGACTGAGTGCGCGGAAGTTTAGTAATCTTGGTGCTGGTACTGTCTGGATGCTTTAACCAGACTCAACTAACTCGCAAGCCGGACGTTCATTGTACGGCTACTTGTTCGGATTGCGAAGAGGTTGATTTTGAATGCAGATATCGTACCAGCGAGGAAACTAGCGATACGGCGTTAACTAAGTAGTAAGGTAGACGGGGACAGTGGCTGAGGATTTTATGACAGTATTCAGTATAGGGATGACTGAAATATTAGCGGTGGTGTCCGGGGCGATCACGATAGCGGTCTCCCTTGCGATCCATATTATGCTACAGCAGGGAAAACGGATCGAGACGAACCGATCAGAGATCATAGCGTTGGTTCAAAAGCTGGAGCAGGAAGTATTCCGCATCAGAGGATTCAGGCATGATGACCGGGCGCAGATCGCAGAGATAGGTGATCGAGTCACCCTGCTTGAGTTTAAGGCCGACGACACACTGACTGAGATTAAAGTGCTAACTAGTATCCTACAGGAGCATCTGAATATTGACCCGCAGCACATGGCATTAGTGCAGGCCAATGCGAAGATGGAAGCGATTGAACAGAAGCGCAGACAGTCAGACCGGGTGAGTAGATCCGTTCAGATTTCGGATGGGGATGATCGGCTATGATGTTCGGTAGAGACAGCTTTGCCAGGGTCCCCTTCGGCACCACCGAAGAAGCACCCCTTGCTGTCGAAGTCGGACAAAACCTAGAGCTACGGTGGACCATTTCCAACGGGCTGTCTCAGGACCTCGACCTCCAGTGGCAGGTTGCAGAGCTTATCTCCCAGGATTCTGAACTTCAGTGGAACATTGGGGGTGGGCTGTCTCAGGACCTCGACCTACGGTGGACCATTTCCAACGAGTTGGCTCAGGACCTCGACTTACGGTGGAGCATTTTCAACGGGCTGGCTCAGGACCTCGACCTTCAGTGGCAGGTCGCCGGGTTGGTTTTCCAAGACTCTGACTTGCGTTGGAACATCGGCGGCGGGGTGTCTCAGGACTTGGAGCTGCGTTGGGAGATAGCTAACCTCCTGGCAACTGATGTAGAGTTTCGCTGGCAGATTGCCGAGCTGATCTCCCAGGACTCCGATCTTCAGTGGAATATCGGAGGTGGGGTTGCTCAGGATCTCGACCTGCGGTGGCAAGTATTCAATCAAGTTATCAGGGATGCCGATCTTCGCTGGCAGGTCCTGGAGGAAGTTAGCCAGATTTCAGATCTGCGCTGGAGAATCAACGACGGTACCGGTAATGAGATATCCCTTCAGTGGGCTATCATCAGTAATGCTGTAGCGGCTGACCTGGATCTCAACTGGCAGATCATAAACCAAGTTGCCCAGTCGATGGATCTCAACTGGCAGATCTTGGAATCGGTCACCAACGATGTCGCTCTGCGGTGGCAGATCCTGAAGGTTGTCAGTAATGCGATAGCGGTAGACTGGCAGATAATAAACGAGGTTGGTGGGGACCTTGATATCCAGTGGGGTATTGCTCAGGAGGTCGGTGGTAACTTGTTGCTGCGGTGGCAGGTTCAAGGCTTAACTGAGATACTTCCCCCAATTGGTAGAATTCTCGTCATTCCAGAGGAACGACGAATACTCGTTGTTGATGAAGAACAGCGAATTGTGATTGCCGAACCAGACGGTTCGTATTATACCCATTAGGAGCAGATTATGGCTGTTGTAGCTGGAGACATTAAATTCTACCACTCGGGTGGCGCCGCTAACTCAGATCCGAACGCTTCGCTCGGTGGAGTTCAGTCGAGCGTGGAGATCACCGATGCCACCCTGGAGAACTTGTTCGATAACGTATCGTCCGCAGACGCTGCCAGTGGTGAGACCAATTACCGGTGTCTGTATGTCGAGAACACCAACGGGGTGGACACCCTGACCGCCGCTTTGACTTTCTTTGCGTCGGTCCCGACTATTACTGGTATCGCAATGGGGCTCGACCCTGCGGGTGTCAATGGGACAGCGACCACGATTGCGAACGAGGATGCGGTACCTGGCGGGGTGGCGTTTACCACTCCCGAGACAGCAGGGGCTGGACTTGCGATTGGTGACTTGACTGCCGGTGACTCCCAGGCTATCTGGGTTCGGCGAACTGTGGCTCCAGGGGCGGCATCTAACCCTTTGGACTCCACAACGGTTCGAGTGCAGGGAGATACCGTTTAAGGGGTAACTCATGGCGTATGTAACAGTTCAACGTGATTCAGATGGTGTCCAGTGGATACCGAAAGACCCGGAGGCTGTCCTGGACTTCATGTTTGACTGGGCGGGCCTTGAGCATGAGAATTGGCCGAGCAACTGGTTGCAACCCGGCGAGGTGATTGTCTCTTTCAATCTGACGGTCCCGGTGGGTATCGTGGAAGAGACCAGCAGCATCTCTCTGGATCAACTGGCCGTAATCGTCTGGTTGTCCGGGGGTACGGTGTGCGAGTCGTATGATGTCGATTGTCAGATCACAACCAACATCCCCCGGACAGACAGTCGAAAGATGCGGGTTAAGGTGGTGGACAGATGAGCTGGATAACTCTCGAACAAGCCAAACAGCGGTTGGGTATCGACTGTACCGATCCCTCCTACGATGATGCGGTGCAATCGGCTATCGATTACAGCATTGCTTTGGTTGAAACGTATTGTCACCGTAACTTCGCCGAGGAACAGCAGGACGAAAGTTACTTACCGGTTCCCCGGGTCACCTATCTCAAGAACTGGCCGGTCGCCTCCATCGATGACATCCAGTTGGATGGTGTGGTGCAGTCGGATGTGACTTATACTCTGGACCCGATGAAGGGTATCGTCTACTTCAACTCCGGGTGGACTACCTGGGACCATACCAGCTTGCTCACGATCACCTACACAGCCGGGTATGCCGTCATACCGACTGACCTGCTCGAAGCAACCCTGGACGTTGTGATGGCTCGGTACAACACGGTGGACGATGATCCGAGTAGGGGGCCGGTGAAGTTCGAGCGGATCGACGGTTCGGTGTCTGTCAGTTATGGCGACCCTGCGGGTAGTGACTCCAGTACGGGCCTGTTGTCACCGCACCTGATGGTCCTCAACACCTACAGATCCGAGAGAACACAGGGGGCCTGGTAATGGGCCAGCTTGCCCGAACTTTCGACAGCCTGATGCAACGCTATGGGTTCGACAGTGATCTGGTTCGCCTGGTCTCGTCAACCACCGAGATCCGGGTGCCTGTCAGGGTTCGTCGCCGGTACGCTGAAGAACAACAGTTGACACATGACATATCTCAGACGACTGCCTGGTTCATCGTGCGTCGGGCAGAATTAGAGCAGGCCGGGTTCCCCTTGCCAATCAAGAAAGGAGACCGGTTGCTGGAGGATGGGGTTTACTATACTGCGTATGTGGTGGAACCTCTGATGGATGGGCCGAACGTGATCGGTTACAGGGTGCGGTGCATTGGCGATTAGCTCGACAGTCAGAACGACCAAGGAGCATTGGGGATTGAGCCGAGATAAAGGCAAGTTCCTACGGGCTATCACCGTTAGTACAGCAAAGACTGAACTGCGGAAAGAGCAGGCGCTTGGTCGGTTCCCTAAGAATCCGAGAGACTATACAACCTGGGTGGACCGCAACCCAAGAAAACCGATACAGAGTGTCAAGTTCGGTGGTAGTATTGCATATCTACAGAAGATTCAACTGTCTGAAGTATATGAATATATTTTCCTGGAACTCGCTCGACTGTCTCCCTACGGTGAGAGTAAGCGGTCCCGTGGTGCCAGGTTCCGCCGCAGGCATTATGACGAGTCTCATGTCATGCTGGTGGATGGTCGGGCGGTTATCCGCGAGGGTAAAGATGCCTCCATCGTGGCGATCAAGAATGCCACCAAGTACATCGGCCCGAAGTCCAAGGTTCAGTTTGTGAATATTCAACCCTACGCTCGGAGGATCGAGCGAGGTTATCTCGGTGGTCCCGACCTCTATAAGCGGAAGATTACCCGGGGGGCTCGTAAGGGTCAGACTGGATTCAAGAAAGTCAATTGGACAATGCAAGCGCCGAACGGAGTTTACAAGGTTGTCGCTAAACGTGCGGCGAGACGGTTTAGAGGGGTTGCCCGGATACAATTCACCTTTGCTCAGTTACCAGCCCTTGGGTACAGTTTCACAGACAAGGGTAAGAAGATCGGTCAGTTTTATCCGGTGATTGTTGTTCGTTCTGATGCAGCGGGGATAACCAGACCATGAGTGGATTGAAAGTACGCACCGAGGTCAACGATTACCTTACTGCCAATTGGACCGACACCGTTATCGTGGATGCCGAGAACCAATTCTCTACACCACCTCCAGACCTGGCACCCTGGTTGACAGTGATGTACCTGGGCGCCACCGAGCAGCAACCTTGCCTTGGCCCACTGGACACGGTACGCAAGCGAGAGATCGGCTCGTTCAATGCCATCGTGTTTGTCGCCTCCGGTACCGGGTGGGACGTGGCATTGCAATACGCCGAAGATTTGAGAACCTTGTTGCGCGGTCAGAACCTCAACGGGGTCATGTTACAGACGGTAGATCCTCCAGACACCGCTATACCGTCGCAGGCTCAAAGTAGTCAGGGTAATTTCTTTGGATATGCGGTGTCGTGTCAATATGAATACGACTATTTTTGATAGGAGAACGTTATGGCTGTCGTGAGTGCCGACCAACTACAACTCTCAATCGTGGAGGAGGTCACCCCGGGTGTGACTCCTGCGACTCCAGCGTTCCTGGTCCTACCAGTTACGTCTGAGTCTCTGGCTGGCAATGCGACCACCCAGACATCTAATACACTGAACCCTTATGGGCAGGTATCAGGTTCCATCCTGACCAACATGGATACCGGCGGCGATATCTCCATTGAGTTCGCCGACTCCGATGCTGTCAGACTGCTGCTGGAATCGGTGCTGTCGGAGAACTTTGTTGCGGCGGACGGTGCGCCTGGGCCGGTACCCCCCGGCAACGAGCCCGGGGTGGCTCCACTGGTGGCGGATATAGGTACCACCAAGATATCCTTTACTGCCGAGGTTCGGTTCCCCGATCCAATTAACATTGGGCAGTTCCTGTATCAGCGGTTCACCAATTGTATTGTGGACACCTTCAATATTACTGCTGACCCGGAGAACCCGGTCACGGCATCCTTTACCCTGCTGGGCGGGGTCCCTGCGGTGGATACAACCATGATCGCAGGTGCCACCTATGTCCCGGCTGGCAATCAGGATGTGTTCAGAGGTCCTGACTTCCTGACGCTTCAGTTCGGTGGCATCACTACCACCCTGCCGTGTATGAACTCCTTCAACCTTGTGTTGAACGCTAACCTGCGCGGCCAGAAGTGCCTGGGTACTCTGGGTAACAGCGATGTCATCATCGGTCAGCGAGACCCGAACGGATCTGCCTCGGTGTACTTCATCGACAACAGCATATTGCAGGCGATGATCGATCAGACCGAGTTCGCCTTGACAGTGGAGATGAAAACTCTATCGGATAGTTACTTTGCTGCCTTCCTGCCTCGATGCAAGCTGACCCAGAACCCGGTGGTTGCCACCGGCACAGGAGCGGATGTGGTCAATGACTCGTCGTTCCAGGGGGCCTATGACGAGACTGAACAAACGTCGCTTCGCCTGTGGGTTGAGTGATGCTGGTTGAGAGCGGCCTGCTGGTTCTCCAGTACAGTGAATACCCGTCCACTGTTCTGGTCGCTCTCTTAACATTGTTGTGGTATGGCGGGTATGTAAATAGGAGACGGGTAATGAGTAAGTTTGACGGGTTTGACGATTATCGTTCCAGTAGGGATTTCGAGTCGGGTAAGGGTGTCACCCTGGACCTGGGAAAAGGTCGCAGTGTGACGATCCACCGGGCTGGTGGTTCCAACCTCAAGTACATCAAGGCGATCAGCCGATTGGCTCGGAAGTACAAAACCTCGATGGCTAGTATGGATGTGGACCTGGACAACAAGCTGATGGCTGAAGTGTATGCCGCCACCATTGTTGTCGATTGGTCTGGGTTCACTTCCGGTGGGGAACCGATCCCCTGTACCGTGGAGAACGTCAAAGAGTTCCTGGTCGAGTTCCCGGTGGTATTCGATGCCATCAAGGATGCCGCCAGCAACGTGTCAAACTTTCTCGTTGAACAAGTGCAGGAGGATTCAGAGAACCTGGGAAACTTATAAGCTGGTTCATCGAGTGGGGCGATCACGAAAAACGCCTCATCGAGATAGCTGAAAAAGGACACCCGGTTCCTGCACTCGAACGCAAACCGAGCATCATAGGATTGGAGTGGGTTTGGGAGGCGTTTTGGAAGCTGTCAACATGCAGGGATATAGGGATGGGGGCAGGCCCCATTCCCTGGGTGGCGGTCGATCAGTATGCTCGAAGGATGGAGTTGAACTGGGAAGAGTGCGCTCATTTTGAATTTTGCATAATGGCAATGGACCGAGTGTTCCTGGAAAACAAGGCTAAAGCACATGGCGACAGAAACAAGGATCATAAAGCTAGAGATTAACAGCGCCCCTGCTGCTCGATCTCTTCGCCGGATGGATCGAAACCTGGAAAAGACTCGAAAGTCGGCTCAGGGTCTACAGGCATCGTTCACCAAGTTGAACCGGGTGTTCGGTGTCCTTGCCTTGGCGGGTGTCGGTGGTGGTGCGATCCGTGGTCTGGTGCAGATGGTGGATGGTTACCGGGAACTTGAGGGTCGAGTTAATCTTGTAGCAAAGGAGACGGTCGGTCTGGAAGCTGCGATGGATGACATCACAGCTACAGCCCTACTCACATACACCTCGATGGAGTCGGTGGGTATTGCTTATACTCGGTTGGGCAATGCTACCCGGGAGTTGGGTGTGGGACATGAGGATTTGATCAAGTTATCCACCGCCCTAGCTGACTCTATTCGACTGTCTGGTGCAACTGCTAAAGAAGCAGACGCTTTTATGATTCAGTTCGCCCAGGGTCTCGCCTCGGGTGCCTTGCAGGGTGACGAGTTCAGGACTGTCTCCGAATCGAATATTCGTATTATGCAAGTCTTGCAAAAGGAGTTTGGTAAGAGCGCCGGGGAGTTGAAGAAGATGGCAGCAGAGGGTTTGCTTGTTGCCGAGCGGGTCATCCCCGCTATCCTGGCTGAACAGGAAAAACTCAGGGAGGAGGCAGAGAGCTTACCCATCACCGTGGGGAGATCGTGGACAAACCTAGAGACAATTTGGGTTCGGTTCCTGGGTCAAATGGAAAGAGGTGTCGGGGTATTTGGTGCGCTCGCTCAAGGGATAAGCACGTTCGCTAAGGGTGTGGATTTACTGGGTCAAGGTTTAGACTATGCGACTAAGCAAGTTGAGGAGTATGATCTAGAGCTAGCTATAAAAGGTGTAACTTCCGCAACCTATGCCTTTGAAGAAGCTAATAAAAAATTAGAAATAGCTGAAGCTAAAGTGTTGGCTGTGGAAGAGAGGCGCAGTGAATTCTGGACTACGAAATCGTTTGATGCTGCGGTAGCCCGGGTTGATAAAGAACGTACTGCTGCCGCATTGGAGAGAAAGGATGCCCTGGTACTCCTGTATGATTGGGAGAAAAAGGTATCCGACATAGTAAAATCTAATCTCTCAGCCAGCCCCACAGCCGCTGGCGGTAGTAGCATCCTTACTGGAGGCGCTACAGGCGGCGCTACCAATAAAGCATCCACCGGGGATAAGTTAGACAAGCTGACATTCACCGAAGCGGCCCGGGCGGTTGGACTGTTTAACGATGAGTTGGATCAATATCAAACTACCCTTGATGGTATATCCCAAACTGAAGAACTGACTGCTGAAAAGACGAAAGTGTTGATACAGAACTTCGAGAGTGGTTCTCTATCGGTAGACCAGTTTCGTGAAGCGTTCGAGGGTTTATATTCTGAAATCGATCTTGCCGCAACGGAGACTGAAAAAGCTATCGGTTGGACTGAAGCACTCTCTACCGCTCTCGGTCAAACGTTAGCCAGTGCCACCTCTACCGCCAGCGATGCGATCATTGACTTTGCTGTCAGGGCAGAAGGTAGCTTTTCAGACGCTGCCCAGTCCATCCTTGAGTCCATCGGGAAGATGATGATCCAGATGGCACTGATGAGATCTCTGTTCGGAGCAACCGGGTCTGACGGATTGATTGGTGGTTATTTCCCATCAGCAAACGGTAACGTCTTTCAAGGGGGCAACGTGGTTCCCTTTGCGAGCGGGGGTGTTGTAACCCAACCGACTCTCTTCCCGATGGCTACCGGTACGGGACTCATGGGTGAGGCTGGACCGGAGGCGATCATGCCTTTAAGTCGCGGCAAGGACGGTAAACTTGGGGTCTCTGGTGGTGGGACAGTTGTCAATATTCAGAACAATTCTGGACAAGAGGCCACCGCTACCACAGAGACCGGACCCAACGGGGAAGAGTTTATCAACGTGGTCATTGGTGCAGTTGCCAATGATATGGCGACCGGTGGCGCCACAGCTAAGGCAGTGGAGCAATCCTACGGGGTGCGCCGCTCTGGGAACATGAGGTAACGAGATGGCAGACTGGCCGGTAACATTACAACAGGTACCCAACCAGGCGGGGTTCTCTCAGACTCTCAAGCCCAACCTGATCCGCTCCTCGATGGGGTATGGCCCAGACAAGCTCAGGCGCAGGTCAACCGCCGAGTGGTACTCGGTGAGCGTACAACTCTGGTTGACCTATGACCAACTAGCAACCCTGGAGCAGTTCTACCGGGACAATATGGCGTTGACCTGGGGTTGGTTAGACTTCACCAAGTCACCGGCTGTAGCGGCTACCTATCGATTCATGGGACCTCCCTCGGTGGCACCCTTGGGGTTCAGTCATTGGGTCATCGGCCTTAGTCTGGAGATGCAAGGCTGATGTCTACAACCAACGTATTCCCGATGACCCCGCTCCCGGCCCCCGGGGTATGCAGTAACTCCTGCCCCCCTTGGCTCGGTCCCCAGGGTGACTCGGTGACCTGTGTTCCAAAGAACCCAGGGTCTGCCGGGATTAAGTTATGCGGTACATACCTTGGGACTGGTGTCGCACAAGATATCGTTATTGGTTTTGATCCTGATATGGTGATCATAAAGGCTAACTCCGATACTCTACATAGTGATAATTGGATTTTACAGAGTACGGAAATGCAAGCTCAGGATCATGTCTTGAGACCGGATATCGGTACATCAAGAATTATAATGCCTGAGTTTATTACCTCGTTTCTTGTACCCGGGGGTGGGTTTAGTTTGGGAACAGGTGTTCCGCCGGGAGGTAGCACTTCTTTACCGGATGCCAATTATCCAGGTGTAACTTATACTTATTATGCGTTTAAAAAGACCCCAGGGTTCTTTGACTGCGGTATGTATGTTGGCACTGCGGTAGATCCCGGGTTTCATGCTCACAACTTAACCGTTGTACCTGAGCTGATGGTGACCAAGACTTACGCAGCAACTAGATCCTGGTTACTTTATCATAATGATATGACTGAGTTGAACGCATGTTTTCTTGATAGCCCAATTCCAACTTTTGCGCCACTCGTTTCGGCAAACTCGGGGAGTTGGGGTTCTACAAAACCAACTGAGGTGGCGTTTGCGACCGCCAGTTATTGGAATTTCGCTCTTGATTATTTCTATTTCATGTTTGCGTCAATGCCTGGGGTATCTAAGGTTGGATCATACCTGAGTGACGGTTCGGTCCAGATCATACCTACTGACTTCATACCGGCACAAATTTTAATTAAGAACGCTTTCTCTACTTCACCTTATGGTACTTGGAGATGGGTGGATAGTTGTAACAATCCGGTTAACCCAGCAACTCAGCATTTCGATCAATGCACAGCGGACCCGCTTGTAGCGACTACGGATATTGGCAACTTCTATAATGATCGACTTGAAATAACTACAATAGATCCAGAATACAATAGAGCTGGAGATACTTATGTTTATGTTATCCTGGGATACTGATGGCTAGAGATCTTACACTCACGACATGGGAAGCTCTCCTGAGCCAAGAAACTCAGACGGCATTCCTGGTGTTGCTCACAATCTCAATGGATCAGCTCGGAGATGGCAACTGGACTTGCCTACATCTGACCTCTAATAACGTTGATGTTGAGTCTACGGTCGCAGATGGGGTCACCACCGAGACGTATATCTCATTCCCGTTTGACTTCACTCTACCGGCGAACAACCCCGGCCAAATATCTTCGGTTACTCTCTCGGTGACGAACGTCAGTCAGGAATTGATTGACTACATTCGCAACGTCCCGGTCCCGATGGTCGTCAACCTGTATGTTGTGAGTTCGGTTGAACCTGATGTGGTTATCACCCAGCACCCAGCCTATACCTGGCGAAACTTAAGCTACAACGCCAGCACTATTTCAGGCACTATCAGTCTGGAGAATTTCTTAAGTGAGCCGTTCCCGGGCGATCTGATGACACCTTACAATTTCCCAGGGTTGTTCCGATGAAAGAGTTCATCGGGATACCTTACGAAAAGTTGGACTGTTGGGATCTGATACAGGCTGTCTATGCCCGATATCTGGACATGGATCTCGGAGACCGTACTGAGCAATCAGGTCATATCAAGGATGGGACCTGGGGGGAAGTAAATGTCGAAGATTTACAAAGGTACGATGTTTTGGTTTTTGACGATGGTTTTCAGCCTCATGTGGGTCTCGTTATTGACGGGGGTCGCTTCCTTCATACTATCGCAGGTGTAAATTCGTGCGTAGACAGTTACAAGAGATCCCAGTGGAGGGACAGACTTCGCAGAGCCTACCGTCACAAGCGGTTAGCTTACATGGTTGTCTGAACCCTTTCACATTCGATAAGACCACTTGTTTCTCACGCCAGGGTGTGAGTCTCCATGATATGCTGTTGGAGTTATCCGGTGGTCGGGAGATGCCGTCTCAGACAATCGTGTTCGTCGGCGATCGACAGGTTCCCGCTAAGTATTGGAGGCATGTATACCCTAACAACGGCACAATCGTTACTGTGCGGGTTACTGTCCACAACGGTGAGATGGCGCGTACCGCTGCCATGATCGCGGTGGGTGTCGCGGCTGTCGCGGTCTCCGGGGGTGCGTTGGGAGGGTTGATTCCTGCGCTCGGCGGCGGTTGGGCTGCTGGGGCTGCTGGCTTGGCTGTCACAGCGGTCGGGATGCTGGCTATCAATGCCCTGGTTCCTCTTTCCAGCCCTAAGTTCGAGTCTCAGACCTCTAGCCCTACTTTGTCCATCACGGGCGCCAGAAACGCCGAGAAACCTTTCAGCCCAGTCCCAATGATTCTGGGAACCTATCGATACACCCCACCATTGATTGCCAGTTCTTTCACCAGTCTGGACGGTAACGATCAAATCCTGTCTATGTTGATGACCGGGGGTTATGGTCCCATCACCATCAGCGACATGGCAATCGGGGATACTCCTATCGGTAGCTTCACCGGGGTGGAGACCCAGGTCAACGAAGGTTATCAGGACGATCTGGACATTACCCTATACCCAGGTGACGTTCAGCAACTACCGTTGAATCTTCGTATCTACAACGGCACCTGGAGGCAAGACCAAGGGGACCCACACCCAGACGCTAACCCGTGTACAGCTTTGCCTGCGGCGGCTTACCCGGACCCTGATCCAAACTGTTACATGCGAGTGACCCCAGCCCCTTGTTTTAAGTTCAGGGTGGATATCTCACTCCCTAACGGGGCGATTCAGATTAAAGACCAGGGGGACCGGGAGAACATGCTGGTAGACCTGGATATCTGGTATAGAGAATCAGGTACCTCAGATCCGTATACCTTGGGTGGCTCTATTAATATCAACGCTAAGACGAACTCGTTGATCCGCAGGTCGGTGACAGTAACCCCTCCTGCTGAACCTACCGGAGAGCTTGCCTATGAGGTGATCCTGGTTCGAGTGACACTCGATGACCGTGAAGGCCCCGACCCAGATGGTGATAATACTCGATATTCCGCCTCATGGTGGACCTCGTTGACAGCCTACAGCGCCACTGATCCCATCTCAGACGGGTCTCAACAGTGTCTGTCCCAGATTGCCTTGGAGATTAAAGCCACCAGCCAGCTAAACGGTACTGTGGAGGACTTTAGTTTCCTGGGCAGGACCGTTGCTTTGGATTATGACGGCACCCCGGGATCATGGAGTAGAAGGACCACCAACAACCCGGCATCGTTATTCAGGTATGTATTGCAATGTCAGGCAAACAAGCAACGGGTGGCGGATTGCCGGATTGACTTGGATGCCCTGGAGACTTGGCACGTTTTTTGTAATTTGAGGGGTTACCGGTTCAACATGGTGCGGGACTTCCAGTCCACCGTACTGGACGCTCTGACAGACATAGCTGGGGCCGGTCGGGCTCGACCCGATCAGATCGATGGTAAGTGGACCGTGGTTGTCGATAACCAGGATAACTATGTGACCCCGGTGCAATTGTTTACACCGAGGAATAGCTGGGGGTTTAGTGGATCAAAGCAAATGATCGACGTGCCCCATGCGCTCCGGTGTCGCTTTGTCGATTCTCTGAACGAGTATACTCAGACTGAAGTAATCGCATACGATGACGGGTATAACGAACTGACCGCCACCCGGTTCGAGTCTATCGAGTTCCCCGGATTAACCACCGAGGCTCAAGTTCTAACGATGGGTCGGTATCAATTGGCAGTCTCTCGACTGAGGCAAGAGCGATATTCTCTCTCTGCGGATGTCGAGCATGTAGCATGTGTCCCTGGTGACTCGGTGTTAGTACAAAACGACAGCCTGAAGGTTGGCTATGGTGCCGCCCGGGTAACCGAGGTTGTGGGTTCCGTTATCACGGTTGACTCAGAGATCGACTATCTGGATCCAGTGGGAGCGGTGCATCGTTCCAACGCTGGAGTCATCACGGTGGTTGCTGCCAGCGGTAACGCTATCACCCCGACCAACAGCTTTACCCTCAACCCTATGCCGCCTGATGTTAACGTTGGGGATCTGGTAACATTCGGAGAACTTAATACTGAAACACTTCATGTTGTCGTGGATACCATTATCCCAGCCAACGATCTCTCCGCTACCATCAACTGCTACCCGGTGGCACCTGCTACGGATGTAACCTGATATGACCGTATCGATAACGAACGTTAGATCTGATAACAGTGTCCTTTACCGGGGCATTGACGGGGTGTTTGTCACCGCGATGGTGTTAGACATCCAGCAGGAGTTCGACCCTAACGGGATACACCAGTTGCTCCTGGAGGCGCAGATCCGAGAGACGGGTACCGACGACTGGCGATCCAGTGCCGCATTAGGACCAGCCACCGGACGAGTACGCTTCAATGATGTGGAGGTCGGCACTGAGTATGACTTCAGGGTTCGTCATATCTACAGCAACGAGACTATAGGGCTATGGACTGACTCCTGGCAGCAGTACAACGAGGATGGTACTACCGGCGCACTGGTGACCTCCCACATGATCCAGGGAAACTTACAGCTACCACCGGACCCGACCGCCTTGAGTTTTTCAACCACCGTGGCGGGTAACCTTCTGGTCTCGGTTGATGCCCCCTATTACCCTCAGGATCTATTTGGGTTCGAGCTTCGTGTGGGTGATGTCGGAGAGACCGACTGGGATCTTATGACACCCGTCGCTATATCGCTACAGAGACCGTTTGAGACCTCGGCTATCCCTTCGGGGGACTATACGTTCGCGGTTAAACTGTTGAACTATGCGTCTGACCCACACGAGGACCTGTTGGCTGTTCCACCAACACCGAAGTTGGCTAACTATTCAGAGAATGCGTTCTTTGCCGATTATACGATGGTCGACTCTCGACCATTGGTTGCTATGATGGATGGTGTAACAGCACCCACGACAATCAGCGGGACCGTGGCGACCCTGACCAACTGGACAACCTCTGGTCAGAGCGAAAATGCAACTACTCTCGGTCTGACCAATGACCCGGTGGCAGGGACTATCACGTTTCCCGTCGCATCGGACGGTCCTTGGTTCTCACGCATCGAGATCCAGGTGAACTTTGACCTCACCGTGGCTGGTAGCCCAGCGAACGATACCTCCCTTGGGATCTTCGTCCGGGGGAGTACCCTGGGAGACGTATTCACCTCTAGCAATTACATCGTGGATAAAAACAAGCAGACAACCCTGTCTATAACAGGGTTCTGCAATCTTTTCATACCCTCCGGGGAGGTTATCTCCCTGGGGGTAGGTACGGACGGTACCAGCGGGAGCGTAGGCTACGATAACTCATCGTTCAAGCTGGAAGTGGTGCCGTTCTATTGAGTTAGGCGATTCTTTTAAGATGTCCACATATCGTGCAGAACGTATGGCTGATGTAATCACCTTGCAATATCTCACCGAATTTATGAGCTTCACCGTTTAACTCGCAGTCTGGTTGAGTTTCATGAGTGATTGAGAATGTATCCCAATGGTGATACTTTTTGCCGCAGGATTCACACTCTTCAACCCGCTCATCTTCTGAATAATCCGCTGCTTCTGGTTGATATCTTTCGTTGCAGTATGGGCATATAACGTCCACATCATCCATTTGCTCCACATAATCAGACATCACTTTACCCCTAGTTGGTGTTTTCATCCCGCCTGTCTCCTTTAAGGCGTTCGTCGGGCGCGTTTAGTCCTGCTCGACCTGGATACAAAACCATCCAGCACATCGAATGCTTCCATCACCCGAGGGTCTATAGTATTCTCCCGGACATGACGCATCTCGTAATTTATTGACGCCAAGACACAAGCCTCCCGTAATTCAGAAGGTGTGAATCGCGCTGACTCGATTAGACTCTCCAGCATATTAACAAGATGGTTATATTCCGGGTCATTCATGTATTTCTCTTTTGGTGTTTTCATCCCGCCTGCCTCCGGTGAAACATGGACTCTTTGTCCTGGTC
>NODE-410-length-15274-cov-4.71956_pt1 | contig 15274 bp, 15 predicted proteins | sample MGYA00139097_ERZ477577 | MGnify/ENA metagenome assembly ERZ477577 | reverse complement strand
CATTAGAAGCACCCGAGCAGCGAAATAAATAAAAATGGCCAAGCTTCTTTTTGTCAGAGAGTTGCTTGATAATATGTTGAACGCGTTGGTTATGCCGATTCACTTTGTCATCACTTATCTTAATCTATCGCTAATATTATGAGGGAAGATGAGGGATGATTTTTTGAAAAATCTCCTCGGGCGTTTTATCTGCCTCAATAGTTTTTATTCTTTCACTGAAAAGTTTCTGGCATTCAAAGTACCCCTTTAGGGTTTTTTCTGCAAACTCTCTTCCTTTAATTTCATATTGATCCAGCTCTTCTTGGCGTCCTTTACGGCGCAGGATTGCTTGCTTGGCATCCAAGTGAAGAAGAAAAGTTTTATGTGGTAAAAAATGAAGAGGAGGATGAGCGTGCATGGAAAGAACCGTTTCAATGCCTAAATCCTCTCCCACACCTTGATAGGCCAGAGAGCTATCGATATAGCGATCTAATAAAACAACACGGCCAGGTTCCTGAATAAAAGGAAGAATTTTCTCGGTAATAAGCTGAGAACGCGATGCGAGAAAAAGGAGTAAATTGCTATGAGCGCTCCTTTTGATAGGCGATTTGAGAATGAGAGTGCGAATTTTTTCGCCCAGCTCAGTTCCCCCTGGCTCGCGAAGTAACAAAACATCAAATCCTTTTTTCTCTAAATACTCACTAGCTAATTGAATCTGAGTGGATTTGCCTGTTCCATCACCTCCTTCAAAAGAGAAAACGAAGCTATTTTTTGTGGAAGGGAAGGGATAAAATTTGTTTGTGATTTGTTTGTCCATGCTGACAAAATAACAATTCTAGAAAGAGAGGTCCAATCTTTAATGAAGTTCGTATTCAGGTTCTGGAGGGAGAACTGGTTCTTTATTTCCCTCTGGTGCAGGAGGAGGATAGGCCTCTTGACCAAATTGAGGAAGATCATCTTCTTGGGTGTCACCGAGTTCTTCTGGATAGTTCTCAGGAGAATCCTCTGGGTAAATTTCAGGATCTTCAATTTCTTTCTCCGCAGCAGGAACTTCTTTATTGTAGATTGGATGATCTTGATGAGGAGCAGAAGAGGCCTGAGCGGGGGATCTTTGGACTCTTGCCTCGGGAACAGGAGCAAACTTTTTCTCCATTAATAGTTTCTTCTCTCTTCCTTCTGAATTCTTTTTTGCTAGCTTTTTAGAAGAAGCACTATGAGCTGTAGGATTAGATGAAGAGGAAGATCCTTCATTAAATTTCTGGACGGCAAAATAAAGACCCAAAGAAATAGTTCCTAGGGGAAGAACAATTTTCAGTATTTTAGAAAGTGAATAAGATGATTTTTTTGGCACGATATCAATTTTTTTGAACTCTGTGGTTCCCTTGCTTTGTAAGACTATTTGATGAGGTTTATCATTTTCATCGTCTTCTTCTACTTCAAGAATAAAAGGAGTACTCTCTTTAAAGAATTTATTGAGGAGTGCGAGCCCCCAAACTATTTTTTCTGAAGTCTTTGAATTGGGCAGAACATAAGGGCGTGACTCAGGAGGGGGAGAGTCTTTTAAATGAGTAGGAAGATCTTTAAGGGATTTTTGACCAAAAAAATCTTTTATCTCACTCATCTCATAGGCCTTCATCCACTGTTTGCCATCTGCCTCGCAGACGAGATGAAAGGGGAGGCAGCGATTTTCATCAATCATTTTTTCTAGGGTTAAAAGAGAGTAAGGACCTTTTTTACTTCCATTGTGTAGAAGGTAAAATTCTTTTGCAGGTTGCCCATCTTCTTGCTTCTCACTTGCCTGTTTGCGTTGAAAAACAGGATAGCGATAAATAGGAAGCCAGAGAGGATTTTTAAAACTAGAAACCTTTGTATCGCGAGGAAAACTAGGATGCTCTTCAAGAAAACGTATAAGTTCTTGCTGTTCAATAGGACCTAGAGGCTCTTCTTTGATAAGCATAAACCAAAGTTGATGAAGATCAATTTTCCTCTCTTCAATTTCGCGATCTGTTAAAATATGTAGCTCACCATTTTCAAGAAAAATGGTGTTCTCTGCGCCCGATTGCGGTAATTGTTTTTTGATTGAACTATCTTTCATGGATAGCTGTTCGGCAAAAAGAGCTCTTTATTGAGCAAAAAGTTGAGAAGCGTGGTGAACTGATGAAAAAAGAGGAAAAAACTTCCCTCGAAAAAGGGTGATCTTCCCTTTATTTTAGGTTAATTGACTTTAATTATCCCTTTTAAAGAAGGACAACATTTGCAGGCCTTGAACGTCCAGCAGGAAAGCAAACCCTTTCACATTGTTTCTTTTCGTTTTTCCAGTTTAGGAGACGTGATTTTAAGCACCTCTCTCTTTCATCTTCTGAGAAAAATTTATGGGCCAAAGCTGCGCCTTTCCTTTTACACCTCAAAAGCAATGGCCCCCATACTGGAAAATCATCCTTTACTGGACGCCGTTTACCTTCATTCGCGCCAAAAAGGTCTGCGCGATTTTAAAGAACTTAAAAAAACATTTAAGAAGATTCACAAAGATCATCCCGTTGATCTCATCATTGATCACCACGGCTCTCTAAGAACCCTTTTTCTGCGCTTCTCTTTTCTGTCCATCCCACGCATTGTTCTAGATAAAAGAACAATTGAACGCTGGTTGCTGACAACCTTTAAAGTGGATTTTCTCTCAAGGCAGTTTAATAAAATAGAGAAGAGAAAAAAAAGATTGGGAGAGTTGTTGCTTCGACGCAATGCTCGCGATGTTCTCCCTCTTTTTTCCTCAGAAGATGATCTTCATTGGGTGGAAGAAACATCGCCTTTATCTAGTGCTGCCCTGAAAGAAAATGAAGGATCAAGAAAAAAGATCATTGCTTTTATCCCTTCGGCATCCTTTCCCGAGAAGAGATGGTCGGCCGAAAAATTTTATCAGCTCATAGAGACAACTCTTGAGAGTGAAGAATTCTCTGCTTATAAATTGAAAGTATTGGCCGGACGAGATGATAATTTTTGTCGAATCTTTGACAAGTTGGAAGAAAAATTTCCAGATCGCTTTATCAATCTACAAGGAAAAACATCGCTTCTGGAATCGATGGAAGTTCTCAATGAGTGTTCTTTTTTTGTGGGAAACGATACAGGTCTTCCTCATTTGGCCGAATCCCTCAATACGGCCGGTATTTTTATTTTAGGCCCAACAGGAGAAGAATTTGGCTTTTATCCCCATCTTCCTTTCTCTCAAGTGGCCTCAATGGATAATCTATGGTGTCGGCCTTGCACTACGAACGGGAAGGGAAATTGTATTAGGAGTAGGCGTTATTGTTTAGAAAATATTGAAGTGAGTAGCGTCTTTCAACAAATGAAAAGATATTTATGAAGATCATTCTTTTTGCCTTTGATCTCTTCCATCAATATGTTTTGTCTCTCGTTTTTTTCGTTATGAGTTTTTTTTCGTCAAAAATAAAAAAAAGAATTCAAGATGAATTAGATTTTTCAGGAGATTCTCATGTTGATACCGACGGAGAAGTCATAAGAACTTATGAATTTTCTAGTGAAGGAGAATTTCAACAAGTCTACGCTCTCTTTGAAGAAGATCTCAACGCAGGAAAGAAGACTGAACTCCTTTTTTGTTCAAGTAGCGCAATAGGAGTTGTGCGAAAATTAAACCATCCTTTGCTCTCTTGCCGGATGCTTCCTCTTTTAACCCACGGCCCTTATTATGGAAGAAAAAGATCTCTTTACTCCTGGTCTCAATCAAAAGAGTTAGTTCTCTGTCGCTATGATTTTTTCCCTCATCTTCTTTTACTTGGATTAAAAAAAGAGAAAATGAGTTTAGTAAATGCCGCCATGACATCGAATAAATCTTTTTTTTATCGTTTTTTCTTGCGTATGGCCTACCCACTATTTCACCATCTTTCTTTTGTGAGTGAAGAAGAAAAAGAGAAGTTTCTTGATTTTATGAAGAGAGAAGATTTAAAGGTGAGTGTTTGTGATTTAAGGATTTTGAGTATCCTCAAGAGAAAAGAGAAAAAAACAAAAAGGGCCATTTATCTTCATTTAGAAAATTTTTTTGAGAGAGAGAAGGAAAAGAAAAAAGTGATATGGGGTAATTTTTGGTCAGAGGATTATTTTCTCTTAGACGGAGAAGAGCACTTCAAGAAAGACAAGAAAAGGATTCATTTTATTGTTCCTCATGATACGTCAAATGAGGCCATTGAAAATGATTTAAAATATCTAGAATACCTCAAAAATAAATATGGATGCTCCTTTCAGCATCTCAAAGAAGATACTTCCATGATAGAGGCCAACTGTTCAATTTATTATCTTCCCTTGCGAGGAATATTATTAGAACTGTATTCTTTTTTTGATTTTGCCTATGTGGGAGGAGGATATAAAAAAGAAGGAATTCACTCACTCTATGAGCCTTTTTTTTCTGGTTGCCTCGTTATTTGTGGTCCCAATATTCACCGCTCAGTAGAATATAATAGACTCAAATCTTTTGCTGTTGAAGGCCTTCTTATGGCCTTAAAAGAGGAAGAAAGCAAAGAGGCCCACTGCCAGCAAGTTATCTCTTTTATGAAAGATGAAAACTTAGTTGTTTTAGCAGAAAAGAAAAGACAAGTAATTTCAAAGCTTGTTAGTATGTCAAAAATAGAGATGAGTGAAGACGTCGGTTGAAGGGGAAACATTGGTGAAGAATAATATTTATGCTCCACTAGAAAATAATTCGTACGATTATATTATTTGGGGAAAGAATCATCTCTCTCTTCTTGATGCCATCATATTACAGCAAAGAACTAATAAAAGAGTATTGTTGGTTGATGATAAAAATATTGGAGAGTTGGCAGAGAGACAATTGTCCATTAATTTATTGGAGAAGTGTTATTTAAAATTGCTGGGAAGTGAATTAAATCTTGATTGTATTTTTGAAATAGAGAATTTTCTTTCTATCGAAGAATTTCATTTAGTCACAGAAAAAGATTATTTACTTTTTGGAAGATCATATAGTGAGACTCTTCGAGAGTTTGAACGCAAGCAAGAGTGGCGCTTCTTATCTCCTTTTTTCAAAGGATTTTATTTTGGTCGAAACGAAAATGATGAGCAATTAGATGAAATTTTTTATCGGTTGGCCTTACAGTTGGCCGAAATTTTCTATGCTCATCCACCTGTAAACTCTACCGTGAAAAAAGCAGAGCATCTTTTTCCTAAATCAATTGATGATCTTTATCGCTTTTGTGTTCGATCCTTTTCGTCTTCTCCTAAAGATCAAACAGACTCTGTTCGTTGGCCAAGAGAAATTCTCTCTCCTTTGAAAATTTTCTTCACAGGAACAGTCTCCGATCATTTTTCACGCAAAGAGTTTTATTATTTTTTTATTTCCTTGTTTGGTCCGCGCTATCGCATCAATGAAAGAAAGTTGACCGATTCCTTGGAGCAAGACTTCTTGAAAAGAGGGGGAAGTATTTGTAAAGGAAATGTGACCAGCGTGGAAGTAAAAAAAGGAAAGATTGAAAGTATTGATGTTGATTCTTTTTATGGAAGGCTTAAGGCCAAAGAGTTTCATCTTTGGAGTGGAAATCATCTTCCCACGGCACCGAAAAAGTATTTTGAAAAAGATGTTTTCTCTCGTCTCGATGTAGAATTTTCTGCCTCTGACAAGTTTATTTTTAATGAAGAAAAAACTCTTCTCTGTTCTTCTTTTTTTACAGAAGGGCCAATTCCCCTTTCTTTTCTCTCCCCTTTAAAAGAGAAAAATAAAATGAAACTCTCTCTTATTTATAAAAACAAGCACAACATAGGAGAGCAGTATTTTTGGGAGGGAGTGAATCATAAAATTGAAGATCTTTTGCGCCAATGGCCAAGCCTAGAGTCTTTTTCTTTTCCAAAAGAAAAAGAAATAACCTCATCTCAAGAAGGATGGTCTCATTTCTCTCAAAGAAAAGGGAAAGAAGAAGGTCATTTTGCCGGTCATTTTTATCGTCCTTATGAAGCAGAGGAATTCAATTTTGGGAAAGGTGGAGAAGAGAAGAGCTATAAAGTTGATAATTTAATTCATTTTCATCCAGAAATTCCAACCCTTTGGGGGAACTTTTCCCTTCTTTTGTATTACCGCTGGGTATTAGGAAGAGAGAATTAATTGCCTTAGTTTGTTTTTAAAGGGCCTTCTGTTACCTTAAGGCCATGAGAAAAAATATTCTTGAGAATAAAGAAGGGCAAACGGCAGTAGAGTATATTATTCTTTTGGCCGTCGTCTCTATTATGACTTTAGGAATAGGGCGAAGAGTGAAGTCTTTTGTTATTGGAACAGGAAATTGCCCAGGTCCTGGCATTGTTTGTATGCTGCAAACAAATATCTCAGAGACTTCCTTTAGCGGAAGTTACCAGTATTTTCCCCTTATGAGATGAATTCTTTTTAAAAGTGAAAAAATAAAATTATCTTTTAGTCACAAATGATTTGTCATGAGATTTATAAGGAATGAAATTTTTTTTGATTATCCTTATCTTTTTCTCTAACTCTGAAATCATCTCTGCTTTCACATTAGATGATGAATTAAAAGACCAATTGGATCATATTTTTCTCTATGGTGAAAATTATCAACTTGAAAAAACTAAAGAAAAAGTTCATATTCTGAGGGCAAAACCTCAGAGGATTGACTGGAAAAAACAACTTCTGTTTTCATACCCCTTTGCCTATCATCTTTCTTTTTTTCAACAGCAAAAAGGCCTAGGAGTAGGATACGACAAAAAGGAAGAAAGCTTTTTATTTTTACTTTCCTATCTTAAGAATTACGAAAAAGAGTTTTTTAACTTTCATCCCCTTAAAAGCTTTTATCAATTTTCTCTGCACTATTATCTGCGAAGTAAAAAAATCCAACTCAATTTGACGCCTCTCCTGCTTTCATGGAAAAAGGTAAGTCTAGGATTTGGTATAACAAAAGAGGTTCTTTCCCTTAAAGAAAAAATCTCGTGGAACTCCTCAGACCTTTCCCCACAGTGGCAGATGAAGGGAATGATTTTTTATTTGTTTTAAAGTTATCTTTTTACAGATAAGATCAGTGCGCTTTGTTTCTATTTGATTTGAAAGAAAAATGACATGATGAGGAGATGACTTATGAGAGATGTTTATCTTGTATCTGCATTGCGTACACCGCAGGCAAAATCGGGAATGAATCTGAAGGATGTCCCTGTTCCCTTTCTAGGAACACCTTTGTTGCGACGTATTATGGATGAGCACCAACTTCCAAATGATGGTGTTGATGAAGTGATCGTAGGAAATACAGGAGCACCGGCAAAATACCCTAATATTTCCCGCGTTATTGCTCTTGAAGCAAAATTATCAGATAAAACCAGTGCCTACACCGTTCATCGCAACTGTGCTTCTGGAATGGAGGCCCTCTCGCAGGCATTTGATAAAATTTCTCTTGGACGATGCGATGTCATTTTTGCAGGTGGAGTGGAATCCATGTCCCAAATGCCCCTCATCTACGGTAAAGAAATGACGGAATTTTTTATCAGTTTGATGAAAGCAAAAACCGTCTCAGATAAGATGAAAATTGTCTCTCACTTTCGCCCCAATTACCTCTCTCCCGTTATCGCTGTCGAACAAGGACTCACAGATCCCGTTTGTGGCCTAAACATGGGACAAACAGCAGAACTTCTCACAAGAGTTCATCATATTACCCGTCAAGAGCAAGATGAATTTGCCAATAACTCCCACTTTAAGGCCGTACAGGCACAAAAAGAGGGAAAATTTGATGACGAAATTTTTGGGGTCAGCTATGGCCTTAAATTAGATAAATTTTTGACAAGTGATGTGGGACCACGCGCCGAATCAACAGTTGAAGGCCTTGCCAAAATGCGCCCCTACTTTGATAAAAAATCAGGAAGCGTGACCGTCGGAAATAGTTGTCCCATCACCGATGGTGGCTCCATGTGTCTTCTCGTCTCAGAAGACGCTTTGAAAAAATACAATCTCACCCCCATGGCCCGCATCGTTGATTATAAATTTGCAGGACTTGGCCCTGATCGCATGGGAATGGGCCCCCTTGTTTCAACTCACGCCCTTCTCAAACGCACTAAAATGACTCTTGACCAAATGGACCTCGTGGAGCTCAATGAGGCCTTCTCCGCCCAAGTCCTCGCCGTCCTTAAAGGTTTTAAAGATAAAAAAGTGGCCAGTGACTACGGAATCGATGAAGTGATGGGAGAACTTCCCCTGGAAAAACTCAATGTCAATGGAGGAGCAGTGGCCTTAGGACATCCCGTTGGTTCCACAGGATCTCGCCTTGTTGTAACTTTGGCCCACGAACTCAAACGTCGCAAAGCAAAATACGGCCTTGCAACACTTTGTATCGGTGGTGGTCAAGGTGGCGCCATGATGATTGAAAACTTTAGTTATTGAGGAGTAAAAAAATGGTAAAAGCTAAAAATCTCAGTTACGAAATTAAAAATAAAATTGCCTATGTAGGTTTCGGATACGGTGATGAGAAATCCATGACCACGCTTTCAAAAGATAGCTTGATGGAACTCAAAGATATCGTGGAAGAAATTCACAAAAAATCCACGAAAGAAGTCGCCGCCCTCATTTTCTTTACCCATAAGGAAAACTGCTTTTTGGCAGGGGCCGATATTAAAATGATCGATGGAATTAAGACGGAGCAAGATGGTGTAAAAGGTGCCGAAAGTGGGCAAAAAATTTACAACCTTATAGAAGATCTCAAAATTCCCACAGTGGCCTGCGTCCATGGTGTCTGTCTAGGAGGGGGTACAGAGCTTGCTTTGAGTTGTCGCCATATTATTGTGAGTGATTCTCCAAAGACAATTCTCGGTCTTCCTGAAGTAAAACTAGGAATCCTTCCCGGTTTTGGCGGAACTTATCGCATGCCTCAAAGAGTGCCTCTTCATGTGGCGCTTGATCTTATTTTGGCGGGAAAACACGTCAATGGGAAAAAGGCCGTCAAACTTGGGCTTGCCGATGAAATGTATCCTAAAGAAAAATTACTAGAGATGGCCGAGACCCTTTTCTCAAAACCTAAACAGTTTAAGCAAAAAAGTGGACTTAAAGCTTCTCTTGAACATATGGCAAAAGATAATTTTATTACCCGAAAAATTATTTTTCAAAAGGCCCGCGAAAGTGTCTTGAAACTGACAAAAGGTCATTATCAGGCCCCACTAAAAATCCTCGACGTGATGGAAGAAGGATCAGGACGCGGACGGGAGAGTTATTTAAGCATGGAGGCCCAGGCCTTCGGCGAATTATGCGCTTCCGAACAAAGTCGCAACTTGCGCCACGTTTTTTTTATGATGGAAGGGGCCAAACGCTATACAGGACCCGCTGCGGATGCGGCAAAAACGCCAAAACTTAAACGCGGCGCTGTTCTTGGTGCTGGGATTATGGGAGGCGGGATCGCTTGGCTGATGGCCGAAAATAAAATGATGCCTATGATGAAAGATCTCAATTTAAAGGCCATTGAACTTGGACTTAAACAATCAGGTGACAACTTTTTTAAATCTCACATTAAGAAAAAATTAACGCGAGATGAAATGGAGAGACGCCAGCGCTCCATTTATCCTCAAATGGATTTTAAAGGATTTAAAAGTGCTGATCTTATTATTGAGGCCATTGTAGAGAATATCGATATTAAGAAAAAAGTTTTTAGTGAAGCAGAAAACTATGTACGCGATGATGCCATTCTTGCTTCTAATACGTCTTCCTTAAGTGTATCGCAAATGTCTACGGCCCTGAAACGGCCTGAGCGTTTTGCAGGGCTTCACTTCTTTAACCCCGTCAACAAAATGCCTCTCGTTGAAATTATTACACATGACAAAGTAGCGCCTGAAGTAGTGAAGGCCCTTTATGATTGGGTCGTTTCCACAAAAAAAACACCCGTCATCGTGAAAAATGGACCTGGGTTTCTCGTCAACAGAATGCTCTGCCCTTACATGAATGAGGCCGCCTATCTTCTTGCTGAAGGTGTTCCCCTTAAGCAAATTGAAGACGCTAGCTTAAATTTTGGTATGCCGATGGGCCCTTTTCGCTTAATGGATGAAGTGGGACTCGATACGCTCGTAAAGGTAGGGAAAATTCTTGAAGAAGGATTGGGTGATAGAACACGTGCCTGTAATCTTTCGGAGAAAGTAGTCGAGCTCAATTATTTAGGAAAGAAAAATAATAGAGGTTTTTATCGCTATACAGAGAAGGGAAAAGAAGATGGTTTTAATGAGGAGCTTCTTGCAGCATTAAAACTTCCTCGCATTGATCTCACTGAACAAAAAATTCAGCAGCGCCTTTTTATGCCAATGATTAATGAGGCCAGCTATATCTTAGAAGAGAAAATTGTAGAAAATCCAATAGATGTAGATCTTGGAATGATTTTTGGAACAGGATTTCCTCCTTTTCGAGGTGGCCCTTTAAAGTATGCTGATTCAAAAGGAATTGATTTTATTCTCAAAGTGTTGCAGGAATTACAAAATGAAGTAAGTCAGGCCCGATATGCGCCTAGTAACTTTTTATTAAAAATGCAAAAAGAGAAAAAGAAATTCTATGAGTATGCCTAGAAGGCATTTTTTCCTTTATTTTACGAAGTATTTATTTCTCAGTAAAAGTCGGCAACCCATCGTGCTCTTGGCGATGGGAGGCCTTTTTTTGTCAGCACTCTCTTTACTTGTCCTTCAAAGCACAATGGGAGGGCTGCAGGCCAATATTCTTCATCGCTCTAAAGAAATTTTAGGGCATCAAACAATTTATCTTAAAGAAAAGCAAAACCCCAAAGAACTAGACTCTTTGCTTGGCCTTCTTAAAGAAAAGAACATTTCTTTTACTCTCGAAAGAGAAATGGAGTTGATGGTAAAATCTCAGCGAGGAATCGAACCTCTTTTTTTTCATGGAGTAGATGAAATAAGATCAACTTATTTTCCTTTATTTATTGAGAAAGAACTTCTCCCTTCAGGCGTTTATTTAGGAAATTATCTTCTGCAAAAACTTGGAACTTATACGGGAGGAAGTGTAACTTTTATCTCGCCGGCCCATATGGATGTTTTATTTGGTGAAGTTCCACGAGAAATAGGAGATGAGGTTGGGGGAAGTTTTGTCACTCAGGTCCCCGAAGTTGATGAATTTCATGGATGGGCCAGGGCCTCCTTGCTTCATAATCTGGCAAGAGATATTCACTATGATAAAATACGCGTCTACGAAGAAATACCAGACCTTTCATTGGAAGACTATAGTGTCATTTCAAGAATCTCTTCGTGGGAAAAAGAACACGAAAGCCTTGTTTATGCTTTAACTCTTGAGCAAAATGTCATGAAGCTTCTTTTTGCTTTTATGGCCCTTTTAGTTGGGGTTATTATTTGGATTGGCCAGCTTCTTTTTTTGCGTAAGATTCTTCCTGATATGGCCAGTCTTTGGATTCTAGGAAGCCCTTTAAGAGAAGTATCACGGCATTCTTTTTTCCTCTTGATTTCTCTTTGCTTTATGGCGTGTGGAGGTGGGCTTTTAGCAGGATCGGCCATTTTGTTTGTGCTTGATTATTATGGACCTAATATCATGCCTGATATTTTTGTTGAGCAGGGCCTTCCTGTTCTTTATAGTTTATCTTCATATGTTATCTCTTTTTCTATCCCTTTTTTCTTTTCTCTTTTTTTTTCCTGGATAGTTTTTAGGCACAATGATTTTAAACGAGAGAACTTTCTTAGTTATATGAAGATGTATTAATGATGAAAAAAATTATTGTTATTGGAAACGGAATTGCTTCTACTTTATTTGTCTATTTCCTGTCTCAGAGAGTAAAAGAAAAAATTGAAGTCTTATCATTAGCAGATGATGATCTTTTTCCCCGCTGTACACTAAAATCAACTTCTTTGGTGGCCAAAAGAGGGGCCAAAAAAGGGACACCTCTTGGTGATTTATTGACAAATTCCTTTGATGAAGTGGAGTCTTTTTTTTCTTTTTGGAAAAATAAATATCAATCGATTCAGAGAGTTGAAGTGACGTCTCTTTGTCAGAAGGGATCGAAATTTGAGGAAGATTATTTAAGACGTTTTTTAAATCAAGTAAAGGATGAAAATGATTTCCTTGAATTTAAAGAATGGGGGTATCTCTTTGATGCAAAAAAAATTCTTGAAGATCTTGAACAAGAAATAGTTTCATCAGAAAACATTTTATGGAAGAAAGAAAAAGAGGCGGTTGTACGCTCTTTTTTTTGTAGTGAGAAAGAAAAATATACCTTGCAATGCCTTTCAGGAAAAGAAATTGAAGGGAAATATCTTTTTTTTGGCACAAACGCTTATTCTTCCTTATTGCTTGATTATCCCTTGAAGAGTGAAGTTATAACAGGTCATTATCTTAAATTTCAATCATGTAATTTAGGTGATAAGAGTTTTGTTTATAATTTACATGAAAAAACATTCACTTATAGAGCAGAGGAGAACTCCATTGAAATAGGAGTTGTGAGTACGAAGGGATTTAATGCTTCCTTAAAAGAAGATCAGTTAAAAGAAATCTATAGTCTCTTTAAACCAATATTCTCAAAAAATATTCCTCCTTTGGAAAAAGGAGAAGTTCTTTTTGGTTATCGTCACAAAATTATGGGGCGTCGTCCAGGTCTTTTTATAGATAAAAAAGTGAACCAATCTATCCTTATGGCCAGCTTAGGAACTTATAAAAATGGATTTAGCTATAATTTTGTTTTGGCCAAAGAGGCCGTTGATGAAATTATGAATCATTGGGCAGAGGTATTGTGATAATGAATGTTGTGTTGGCGGCCTTATTATCAATAACTATATCACCTCCATGATCATTGAGTATTTTTTTAGAAGTGCTTAGTCCTAATCCCGTTCCCTCTCCAATTTCCTTTGTGGTGAAAAAGGGGATGAATATTTTCTCTTGGACATCCAGAGGAATTCCAAGACCACTATCGATAAAATAGATAAAGAGAGTGTTTTCTTTTTCTTCACCTTCTATTTTAATCCATCTTTCTTCCAAATCTTTGATGGCATGAAAAGAGTTGTTGAGAAGGTTGACAAAAACTTGAGTGAGGAGAGAGGCATTCAAGTTAATTTGACGATGAAAGATACTTTTATCTGCATCATAAAAGAGATTTATTTCGCTAGTCTTTGCTTTTTCTTTGAAAACAATAAGAGCAATTCCCATAATGTCATGAATGGCCCCCATCGTTTTTTTACTATTTTCTCCATTATTCGCAAGGCCTCTTACTCCAGCAATAAGTGTTGTCATTCTTTTGATGGTTTTAAGAGAATCATGAATAGCTTCATTGAGCTTTTCATCATCAATATTAATTTTTTTTAAATATTTTTTTATGTAGTTGATACTTAAATCGAGAATAGCAAGAGGGTTATTTATTTCATGAGCAATGCTACTGGTGAGCTCTCCTAGAGATGCCAGTCTTTCTTGATTGAAACTATGTTCTCGCTGTTCGTTCATTATTTTTTGTTGGAGTTTTAAATGTTTTTCTCTTTCTTCAACTTGAGTAACATCAATAAACTGAATCATTATCTTTGCTTTGTCATCTTCTCGTGGAGAGATGCGAGAAATTACTAAGTTGCAATTAAGAGATTCTTGACTCGATAGAAGAGGGTAGTCTATTGTATTTAACTTTGATGAGAGAACAGAGCTGAGTCCTTCTTTTGAACATTTTTCTAATGATTGAAAAAAACGGCCATTTTTTTCTTTTTCTTCTTTGAAGAAATCTTCCCAGTGATTAGACGTTCTGTTTTTTAGCCACTGATTAGTAAAAATAATTTTATACTGGAGGTCTAAAATGAGAATACCAATATTTAAGGAATTGAGAAAAAACAGACTGTTATTCACCTATCCTCCAAATTTTTTAATATAAAGATCAATAGAGTCAAGAAGATTTTTCATGGTGGCATTATCAATAATAAAAGCAATTCTTCCATCAATTTCTAAATGTTCTATTTTAAAAGATGAATTAAGTTGAATAATCCATTCATTGTCTTTGGAGATTTTTTCACCAAATGCTTCAGGAAAGACAATTTGAGGGACAGACGTTTTAATTTCTTTTCCGATAAAATTTCCAAGACCTGAAAGTGCGGAGTTAATAAAAATATTTCCCACTTCTGCTAAGGCATCGCTTTCTAGTTGATCCATTTTTTCAAGAGGAATATCAGGTCCTACTAGGAGACGAGCAATTTCTTTACCCGATAGTTCAGGGTAATACATAACGGCCTGTCCGGATAGCTCGCCATAATATTCTTGAAGTATCATTCCTGAATTTTTATTACCCTGGAGAGAAGAAAAAAAATCTTCTCGGGGAATTATTTCAACATGAGGAAGGTCAAATGTGATTTCAAACTCTTTTCCACTTAGTTCTGATAAGGCCCGAAGAGATTGCCCCATTCCCAAGTTAAAAATTTCTGCCAGCATATCTTTTTGTATCTCACTGATTTTTTCAATTTTATTATTCATGCAAGGATCCCTTTTAGTTTTAAAAATTCTCTTAACTTTTCAACGCTCAAGGGTTTGCCTATGAAAGTTAGACCAAGTGATGTTGCTTTATCTTGAACGGCCTGTTGTATGTTTGCGGAAAGAAGGACCGTCTTACTAGGGTCAATAGGGGTAAAATCTTCTTGAAGGAGTTTTTCTGCCAGCTCAATTCCAGACATATTGTTCATGTTGTAATCAATAAGGGAAAAAGAAAAAGAGTGCTTATTGGCCTTGATATCCTCAAGCGCCTTAGCAGGGTCATTGTAAGATATTACTTGTGCGTCAGGAATGACATCAATGATAAATTTATTAATCATCATGAGTTGGGCCCGACTATCATCGACGGTGAGTACTTTCATTTTTCCTACCTCTGCTTTACTTTATTTTTTTTAGAATTTTCTGATATTCTGATATATATTCTTCCGGATTTTTTTCTCTTTTATTTTTAAGTTCAAATCCTTCAGAGAGTCCACGAGATATAATTTCTTCAAGACCTTCCATGTTTGGTTTATCAATAAAATCAAATGCTCCATATTTCACTGCTTCCATCATGAGTTCATGATTTCCGTGAGCTGTGTAAAAAATAAAAGGAATGTTAATTTTCTCTTTTCGTGCTTTTTTGATAACATCAACACCATTCATTCGAGGCATATTTATATCGCAAATGATACAATGGATGTTTTCTTTGTTTTGAAGGAGAACATTGATACCTTCTTGACCATCTCTTGCTGTGAAAATTTTATCGGCAAGATCTTCTAAAATCATTGATAGGTTTTTGACAATCAACTCTTCGTCATCAATGATTAATAAGTTTTTGCTCATGTTAACCTTTCCTGTTTTTTTCTATAA
>NODE-409-length-15280-cov-7.15619_pt1 | contig 15280 bp, 14 predicted proteins | sample MGYA00139097_ERZ477577 | MGnify/ENA metagenome assembly ERZ477577 | reverse complement strand
GATTCGTTGCGACCAAGCGTTTCAAACAGTGCAGGGTAGTGGTGATGATAGGCAGTTTTGTTATCACTCATAAACTATTCCTTTGGCTAGAGAGGCAAGGGGGCAACAGATACTCAGAGCCATTTTGTATAACTCAGAAGTACCCAGAAAACGGGAGAGATCTTTGCGCCCAGCACCTGAAAACACTATTTCATTTTCTTCCTGATGATCGCAGGCCAGAAATTTTTCCGGGGAGAAATATATCAGCCGATAACCTTCTGCTTCAGTATAGTACCCACAAAATACTATTTCCTGAGCATTGACAGCAGGCGATTATGGCAATAGTTAGCAACGAGAACCCTGAATCCATAGGAGGATGTTGGTAATTGTTGCCACTTTATATAAGTGAAAAGAGATATATCGTTAATAGAAATATAAAGCTATATTTTCCACCAGGGACAGAACACTCATGGGGGATGAGCCAGATGAAAAATGACAGACGTCGCAGCCATTCAGGAAAGAAAAAAGTGGATCATAACTCTTTTATCATAGAGCAGGAGGATTTGCTTCTCCCGAGTCTCATCAGTAACTTGCCCCATAAAACCCGAAAAACTATTAAAGCTGTTCTGAGAGACAGGCAGGTTATTGTCGATGGTGAAGTGGTGACACAATTTGATCATAACCTCAAGCCTGGCCAGTGTGTGGACGTGCGATGGAAGCGGGATGAAAAGGAGAAGCACTGTGGGCCGTTGGACATTGTTCATGTCGACCAGGACCTTATCGTAATCAATAAACCAGCCGGTCTTCTGACCATTGCAACGGATAAGGAAAAACGCAGGACCGCCTATTCGATGATCAGCAATTTTGTTAAAGCGGAAGACCCGGATAATAAAATATTCATTGTTCACCGGATTGATCGAGAGACTTCAGGATTGCTCATGTTTGCCAGAAGTGAAGAAGTGAAACAACAAATTCAAAAAAGCTGGAATGCCACGATCAGCCAGCGAACCTATGTCGGTGTCGTAGAGGGAGAGGTCACCCCATCTGCCGGAACAATTACCTCGTGGTTGACTGAGAGCAAAGCGTTCATTGTCTATTCTTCACAGAAAAAAGAGCATGGAAAGAGGGCTGTGACCCGTTACAATAAAATTCAGGGAAACAATACGCTATCCCTGCTGCAGATTAATCTTGAAACGGGAAGAAAACACCAGATTCGGGTGCATATGCAAAGTATAAATCACCCGATCATCGGTGACAAAAAATATGGTTCGACTCTCAACCCCATCAGACGAATGGGTTTACATGCCCAGGTTCTGGCCTTTAATCACCCGAGAACCGGCAAATCATGTTATTTTGATACCGGTATCCCTAAAATTTTCCTGAAACTTTTCTCTTCTGGAAAGAGACAATAGGTTGGTAAGATCAGTGAGGAATTCTCTGGTAATAGTTTTGACTGAAAGGGCAGCGTATCTCTAAAGAACACTATCTGTCCGAGATGGTTTCAGGATTAAAATTGGCTGCCTGAAACGCTGTTCTCAGGGTATAGACGGGCAGACAAGAGTGCTTATTATAATCCAACCATGTTGTTTCTCAACGTATATAAAGGTTTGCAGTGTTAAGGGTTAAGAAAAAAAGAATCATTATCCCCTATCGCCCGGTTATCAAATGGCTCGTCAGATTGAGGCGATCTCCGCGAGCTATCGCCGGTGGATTTGCGCTTGGTACCCTTGTCGCATTTACTCCAACGATGGGAATCCAATTTTTCATCGTTATGTTCCTGGCTACCATCCTGAACATGAACCGGCCGGCTGCCTTTGTGACCATCTGGATAACCAATGTGGCGACTGTTACTCCGATCTATACGTTTAATTACTGGGTGGGCAGCCTGTTCTGGGAGGGGCCGTCGGTGGGTGAGGTGTACAGGACATTTATGAATCTGACAGCCAAGCTGGCCCGCATGGATCTCTGGGATATCATTGATCAGTTTAGTGTGGTAATGAGTCTTAGCAAGGATATCATCATTCCATTGTTAATCGGCAGCCTTATTGTCGGGTTGATAGCCGCTGCGCTTGTCTATCTTGTCTCACTCGGTATGATCAGATACCTGGTCATCCGGCGCAATCGGAAAAGGGTTCTGCACTAATATGAGAAGAAAAGGACAGGAAGGCGATGAACTCCTTTCACCGATGCCATTCCGGCAGAACTGGTTTGAGTTTCTCAGCAAAAACGGGATTTGTCCAGCGTCGCTTCGTCGATTCCGGTCCATAATTTTTCATTATTACTTTGGCCATCGACGCGAATTTTCATGGAGAGAGGAGATCTCTCCCTACCGGGTATTTATCTCCGAGGTGATGCTTCAACAGACACAAACCAACCGGGTTGTTCCCAAATTCGATGAATTTATTGTAAAGTTCCCCGATTTTTACTCACTTGCGCATGCAGACTTCACTGAGGTTCTTAGATCCTGGAAGGGGCTGGGGTATAATCGTCGTGCCAGATATCTTCAAGAGGCCGCTGAGATTGTTGCTGATCGTTTCGGCGGAGACCTGCCCGATGATCCTGGCCTGCTCGTCACCCTTCCCGGAATAGGTCCTGCTACGGCAGCGTCAATCTGTACGTTTGCTTTTAATATTCCCCTGGCGTTCATTGAGACGAATATCCGGACGGTCTATCTCCATTTTTTCTTTCCGGATGCTCGAGGGGTAGATGATCGGCAGATTATGGAGCTCGTTGAAAAGACGGTCGATAAAAAACGCCCGAGGGATTGGTATTATGCGCTCATGGATTACGGAGTGATGTTAAAGAAAACGATTGGAAACCTGAACACCAGGAGCAAACACTATAGCAGGCAGTCCCGTTTTGAAGGATCCGATCGGCAGATACGGGGCAAAATACTTCAGCTGCTCCTTGATGACCCGGCTATCATGGTCGAGGCTCTTCCAGGTTTACTCGGAGAAAGTCCTGAACGGATAGAGCGGATCGTAGCGTCTCTCTGTAATGACAATCTTGTCTTGAGAGCAAAAAACAAACTGACATTGACTTGAGCACCTGTCAGGATTTATTTGTTCTGAAGTTGCTGCGAATTAATTCCTCTGAAGAAGAGATGGAGAAAGAGACAGAAGAAAAAAGATGCAACGGCTGCCATCATCATGTTTGTTTTCCCCAGCGGAGCAAGTATCGTAATCACCAGCCAGTGAAAAGAAATGACCCACCAGGAGTTCAGTTTCAGCGGGAAGTCGTTCCAGCGTATGAGAATCAGCAGACCACTCATACTCCAGCCGTAGAGTGAAAGGTATGAATGGCAGGTGAGAAGAAGTTTCCCCCATTGTGTATAGAGTTCCGGAAAATGCCCAAGAATGATATAGAGGACCCCTGTTATACCGGTGAAAACCAGAAAAATCATCCCGGAAAGAAGGAAATATTTCTGCTGAACGTTGATACCAAGCAGCAAAAAAAATGAGAAGATCATCGTCACCGTAAAAAACAAAATAGTGGCGATAATGAACTTTTCCAGATCCATCTCAAAGACGATAAATAGAAAAAAAACGATCACACCAACATTTACCGTCCAGAAAAATATCTGTTTTACCAGTCGGAGGAACGGACTGATGTCACGCCTGATGAACGAAAACATAACTGACATGGTGATCAGTGAGACCGGAAAAGAGAAGCCTAAGAAAAACACGTTTAATGTCAAATTCTTATAGGGCAGCCAATGAAAGGCGTTATCGTTTATCAGAACAAAGGTGGCAATAAATAGTGCGAGCGACAGGCAGAGAACCGAGGCATGGTGAAATTTGTCGACCACCGATATATGAAAATTAAAAAGATCGCTCGGTATAAATGGAAATGATCGCATCCGTATTACCTCGACCAGAAGGCCAAGCGAAAAAGAGAGCATGGCTGCAATTGTATAGAGCTGCATAAATGCTGAAACCGCATAGACAAGACTGAGCACCAGAAATGTGTAACACCTGGTAGACGGCCGGGCTTCATTTTCTGTATGACAGAGGATAATAAATCCGCCTGCGCAGAGATTGAACAGGAAGATATGAAGCCGCTCAAAATTCTTGTCCCAGACCTGGTCGGCAAAACCAAACATGAATGCCAGAACCATCAGGGCAAGAATGAAGATGCGCAGATTCCTGTTTAGAAAGAACTGTCCATGTATTGTCTGGTCCGAACGCATATCATTTTGATGTGGAGGTTTTCAACGTTTTTATCTTTGCGGGCAAAAGAGTATTGAACAATTTATTGATAATTGCAAGTGGTACTCTGTCAGAAAACCGAGGTGAAGCCTGGAAAATTGATTTTCTGCCCTTTCAAAACAGCTGATCATGGGAGAAATAAGGGCGTCACTATTAGAAGGGCAGGTGTGATGATACGGGAGGCTGGGCGGATTTTTACCCGTCCAGGGGGTGAAACTGAGACGGCTTGAAAATTTTGGCTGGTGCCGGGAGTTCCGGGAAAACTGCACAAGGTGTTTTTCTCCTGGCAGTATCTTTTAAAATGCGACTCTGTTTCTGCCCTCGTGTTTTGCTTTGTATAGCGCCTGATCACTTTTTGAGATGATCTCGGTTCTGCTCATTTTGCCGTCAGCCATGTCAGTGCAAGCCAACCCGATACTAACGGTTATGGAGATTTTCTGCTTCTCAAAGTTGATCTTGAGCTGCTCTATACCTCTGCGGACACGCTGTGCCAGGACCTTCGCACTTGCTGTCGCAGTTTCCGGCAGAATAATGGCAAATTCCTCTCCTCCATAGCGGGCAACAGTATCACTTTGACGAACCAGTTTTTTTAAAGTGGTTCCCGTTTCTCTCAGTACATGATCTCCTGCCGGATGACCGTAGGTATCATTTACTTTCTTGAAGAAGTCTAGGTCAAGCAGGAGTAATGATACCGGGTGTTTATATCGTGCAGACCTGGTAATTTCATACTCAATCTGGTCCTGAAAGTATCGATGGTTAAAGAGCCCGGTCAGCTCGTCACGGATGGCAAGCTCCCTTAGTTTGTCGTTTGCCTCTTTTAAACCGACAGCCAGCGACTCTGCATTACGTTTTGCTTGTCTGAGTTCAAGTACGACCTGTTCATAAGAGAGGTTCAATCGTTGCAGTTCCTCGTTGGCTTCCTGGATTATCAATGAAAAAGGTTTCATATCACCAGGATCAATTGAGAAAAGATCCATCACCTCGCGTGCTTTTTCTCCGATGGCATCGATGAGTCCGTCTGTCTCTTCAGTTGACAATTGGTATTTGTCACTAAGACCGTCATGTACTTCTGTTGATTTTACATTGCACTTGGTACCGTGATAGATCGAAGAGATTTTGTCGGCAAAAGATAAAATCTGAGCAGATTCCTTGTAAGGTTTGCCTGGCTTTTTGCTATGATGCCAGAAAATTGGGCCATAGATTGAATCTGAGAGATTCCATGATTCAAGCAGGTGACTGCTGATCTCAGAGTGGGTGAAGGAAAATTGTTCTTTCTCGGCAGCACAGGTACTTTTTCCGCTTATGCGCTTGTCATCAATCACTTTCGTATAGCCTGCGGGATCTGATAAGAAGAGGATAAGGACCCCGATGTCCTGCAGCAGTGCGGAGACAAAGATATCACTATCTTTGCTACCCACTTTATCGGAGATAATCTCAGCTGCAACAGCGGCAGAAATTGAACGTCTCCAGAAGAGATCGAGATCAAATCCGCTGATTTCGACCTCTTGGAATTTCTTAACGAAAACAAATGATAAGGCGATATTCTTAAGGGTCTGGGTGCCGATGAGCGCCGTTGCCTGGGATATCGATTCAACCTGTTTTGACAGTCCATACAGGGAGGAGTTGGCAATTTTCAGGATTCGAGCGGTGAGTGCTGGATCGGCCATTATGATATTTGCCAGCTCGTCAAAACAATTATCATCACTTTGAACCGCGTTAAGAATTTTTAGAGCGACTGCCGGCGGCGAAGGTAGTTTAACTTTTTCTTCAAAAAAGTCCTGTATTGCTTCCATCAATATACTCCATCGGGAAATGACCAGTGATTGTCACAATTTTTTGGGGAAAGCTATTTACTTGTAACATAACGAAATAAAAAAGAACAAATGAAATTATGATTATGCTGATTCTGGCACCGGGGGAATTCCCTGACACCTGTGGGGATTAGGATGATTTTGGAGATGGTGCTGATAAGGAGCACTGCGGTATGGCTGAAGTACTGCTGATTTTTGAGAGGATCGGAGATAATTAAAACATACCAGATTCTTATCTCGGAGGCCTGGTGTTCTGTCAGGTGTTATGAAGGTGGCGCAGTAATTGTGATGCAGCTGCCGCAGGTGAAATTGTCTGGTTTTTGATATCCCTGGTGAGGATGGGCAGCTTCCTGGCTATTTCGGGATGGTTGTAGAACCAGTTTTTAAGCCCTTCGTTAAGGAGGAAATGCATCCAGTCCAGCGCCTGCTGTTTACGGCGCAGTTCATGCTCTCCGTTTGTCAGCATGACCGAGCGATGCTGGCCGATCATTTCCCAGATTTCTTCGAGACCACTCTGTTTTAATGCACTGCAGGTGAGAACCGGGGGGCTCCAGTCTTTGCTGCCGGGGGTCAGAAGGTGGAGCGCTGTTTCGTATTCTCTGCGTGCCAGCTCAGCACGGCGTTTATTGTCTCCATCCGCTTTGTTGATGACGATGGCATCGGCCACTTCCAGCACACCTTTTTTTATGCCCTGAAGTTCATCCCCGGCCCCGGCTATCATCAGAACGAGGAAAAAATCGACCATTGAGGAGACGGTTGTCTCAGACTGGCCAACACCAACCGTTTCAATAATAATCACATCAAAGCCGGCAGCCTCACAGACAAGCATGGTCTCCCTTGTTTTCCGGGCGACGCCGCCGAGTGTTCCACCTGAAGGCGATGGTCTGATAAAGGCTTTTTCATTCACCGATAGGTTGAGCATCCTGGTTTTATCACCGAGGATGGAACCGCCGCTCCGGGTACTGCTCGGATCTATTGCCAGGACAGCAACCCGGTGACCGAGCTGGGTGAGGAGAGATCCGAAGCTGTCGATGTAGGTACTTTTGCCGGCTCCGGGAACACCGGTAATGCCAAGTCGGATCGCATTACCGGTGTGGGGAAGGAGTCGATCGATGATTCCACGAACCATTTCCTGGTGTGCGGGAAGGGAACTTTCAATTAGGGTGATGGTCCTTGAAAGCATCAACCGGTTGGAATCAAGGACACCCTGGATGTAATATTCTGGATCTTTCTGCATGTTTTGTATTCTAATCAGTCTGCGATTGCTTCGATCAGATCCAGTGTTCTGGTGGCAGAATCGATAACCGATGTTCCTGGACCGAAGACCGCTTTTACGCCTCTTTCATAGAGATAATCATAATCTCCCGGAGGAATAATTCCGCCGGCAACCACCTGGATATCCGCACCACCCTGTTTTTTCAGCTCTTCCACAAGACCGGGTACAAGCGTTTTGTGTCCCGCTGTCAGGCTTGAGGCACCGACGATATGAACATCGTTTTCAATTGCCATTTTCGCTGCCTCTTCAGGGGTCTGAAAAAGCGGTCCGATATCAACATCAAAGCCGATATCTGCGTATGCACTGGCAATGACCTTGATTCCACGGTCGTGACCATCTTGTCCCATCTTTGAAACCAGTATCCGGGGTCTTCTTCCATGTTTGTTAAGAAAATCTTCCGTTCGTTTCCTGAGAATCTCAAGTATCTCGGGATTTGCGGTGAATTCAGAGGCGTAGGCGCCGGAGATACAGCGGGTAGTGGCGACAAAACGGTCGAAAACCTTCTCCATTGCCTGGGTGACTTCACCGATTGTAGCCCGGGCACGAATAGCAGGAAGTGCCAGCTCCAGCAGATTACCGTTACCGCTCTTTGCTGCTTCGGTCATATCATCGAGTGCCTTCTGAACAGCATCATTATCACGTGATGCCTTAATTTCATTGATCCTGGCGACCTGATCATCGCGTACTGTTGACGGGACCTCTCTGATCTCAAAATCAATTTTTTCGTCTTGTAATTTGTACTTGTTGACACCGACGATAACATCGAGACCCTGGTCAATTCGTGCCTGCTTGCGGGCAGCAGATTCTTCAATACGCATCTTCGGCATGCCGGATTCGATTGCTTTGGCCATGCCACCCATCTCTTCAACCTCATCAATGATTTTCTGTGCTTCTTCAACAATTGAGTTGGTTAGAGACTCAACGTAGTAGGAGCCTCCCAGTGGATCAATGACATGACAGATCTCTGATTCCTCCTGAAGAATGATCTGGGTATTTCTGGCGATACGAGCAGAGAAATCTGTAGGCAGTCCAATTGCCTCATCAAATGAATTGGTGTGCAGGGACTGGGTGCCGCCAAGTACCGAGGTAAGTGCTTCAAGCGTGGTCCGGATCACATTGTTATATGGATCCTGCTCGGTAAGACTCCAGCCTGAAGTCTGGCAATGGGTTCTGAGCATGCTGGACTTCGGGTTTTTCGGATTAAACTGACTCATCAGCCGATGCCAGAGGAATCGTGCTGCCCTGAGCATGGCAATATCCATAAAGAAGTTCATGCCGATGCCGAAGAAGAAGGATAAGCGCGGCGCAAATTCGTCAATATCGAGGCCGGCGTTCATGGCAGTTCTGACGTACTCCAACCCATCTGCCATGGTGAATGCCGTCTGCAATACACTGTTTGCACCGGCTTCCATCATGTGATAGCCGCTGATACTGATAGTGTTGTATCGGGGCATGCTTTTTGAGCAGAAGCCGATAATATCAGATACAATCCTCATGGAGGGAACCGGCGGATAGATGAAGGTGTTTCTGGTCAGGTATTCCTTGAGGATGTCATTCTGGATGGTACCGGTGAGCTTGGCATGTTCGACTCCCTGTTCTTCTGCAGCAACAATATAACTTGCCAGGATCGGAATAACAGCACCATTCATGGTCATTGATACAGACATCTGGTCAAGCGGTATGCCGTCGAAAAGGATTTTCATATCTTCAACGGAGTCGATGGCAACTCCAGCTTTACCGACATCACCCGTCACGCGCGGATGATCTGAGTCATAACCACGATGGGTGGCGAGGTCAAAGGCAACCGATAAACCTTTCTGGCCGGCATCAAGCGCTTTACGGTAAAATTCATTGGACTCTTTCGCCGTTGAGAAACCGGCATATTGGCGAATGGTCCAGGGGCGGCCGGCATACATAGTTGCCATCGGGCCCCGGACATACGGAGCAAGCCCGGGCAATGTGTTTAGCGATTCGAGTCCTTCAATATCTTCTGCCGTATAGAGTGGCTTGACGCCAATACCTTCAGGGGTCTGCCAGTTAAGAGAATCCAGAGCTTTACCTTTCATCAGTTTACCGGCGAGTTCTTCCCACTTTTGAAAATCTGGGTGTTGTGACATGTTGTACTCCTTAGGCCGTGGGGTATTTATACCCATATTTTAAAGGTGAGAGGGTTATGATCTCTCGCATAGTTCCACAAGGATGCCTCCGGTCGCTTTTGGATGCAGAAAGGCAATTCTGGCTCCACCGGCACCGATTCGGGGCTGTTGGTCAATAAGCTGTATATTTTTTGCTTTCAATTCTTCCAATGCCTCGTCAATGTTTGCCACACGGAAGGCAATATGCTGAAAACCCTGGCCCTTTTTTTCGATAAATTTAGCCACAGGACCATCAGGGGCGGTTGACTCAAGCAGTTCGACTTCACTTTCTCCGACGGGAAAAAAGGCGGTCTTGACCTTCTGCTCTTTAACGGTTTCAGCACCTTCAAATTCAAGCCCCAATACCTCAGACCAGAAATTCTTTCCGTCATCAATGCTGTTAACCGCGATGCCAAGGTGGTCAATTTTCAGTATCTGCATGTCGTTCCTCCGTGTCTGGTTTCAACGATAAAAGATTTATTATATTCTCTGACTGTTAGGATGGTGAATCTTTTCCATTTCCTTCGTGATCAGGGTCGGTCATACCTTTCCAGACCATCTCAAACATCTGGTTTGCCTGGGCGGACAGACTCTCTTTTTGTCCTCTAAGAATCCACATAAAGAAACTGCGCTGTACGAATCCCATCAAAAAGTCAAGCAGGGTTCCCGCCCTGACATTTGAGTTGAGGATTCCTTCTTTCTGACCCTGCCTGAGAACATCTATCATCAATCCCATCATTCTCGGCTGGGCAAAGGTTTTATCGCCCATCCAGGTGTTCATGGGCAGGGTCATAAAGACAATGCGTCCCAGCCCCACATGACGCTCGTAATAGTCAAGCTGAAGCCAGAAAACTTTTCGCAACTTCTCTTTGAGATCTTCAATGCCCTGGAGGTGATCAACAATACGATCAGTCAACTTACCCATCCATATATCAACAAAGGCAAAAACCAGTCGCTCTTTACTGCCATAATGTTTGTAAATGGTTGTAAAGCTGACCCCGGCTCTATCGGCTACGTCGCGAATGGATGCTTTGTGAAAATCGGAATTGGAAAAGATTTCCCATACCGCCTTTTCCAGCCGCTGGTGGACATCGGGATGAAATTTATCTGCCATTGCTTCTCATTGTTAATTTGATTTATTATTTGGTTTGGACAGCTCTTCGCTTTTCATTTGCCAAATAATTACTCATGATCGCCGAGGCTATAGCTCTGCTCATCACGCTGATTCCTCAGTCCTGCGCCAATGCCGGAAACAACAAGTCGGGGAACCAGAGCTGATCGTTGTTACTGATAAAAGATTTTACTCAGGGCCATCTCGGAATCGTCTGCACCCTGCGGGCGATACAGCGTGCAGACGATTATTTATCAGTTGATCACACAGAGCACAGCTCCTTTGGTGATGCTGTCACCGCTCTCAAAATCAATTGCCGCAATGGTACCGTCACACGGTGCCGGAAGTGCATTTTCCATCTTCATTGCTTCAAGGACAACCACCGTATCACCCTGTGTCACTTTCTCTCCAACCTTTTTCTCATATTTGACAATCATGCCGGGCATGGGCGCGAGCAGCAGTGTCCCGGCCTGTGAGGAAGGTGGAGCTTGTTGCTTTGCCGGTGGTGTCGGTGCTGCAGGTGCCGCTGCTGCAGCCGGCGGTGGTGCAGTAACCTGCGGCTGGACGGCCTGCGGGGCGATGGCTACTGGAGCGCCACCGATAGGGTCAACGTCAACACTGAAAAACTCATTATCGACAAACACATTGAAGGTACGTACCGCTTCGGTCTTGGCCGGTGTATTCTGCTTTTTCTCAACCAGTTCTCCGGCTTTGGCTTTCTTGAGAATTTCGTCACGCTTTTTCACTTCCTCAAGAGATATCGGTTTAACACTGTCAGGTGCCGGGGTTATACCATATTTCCATTCCAGAAATTTCTTACCGGTTACCGGGAACTGGGCATAAAGGATCACGTCGTCAATATCTTTGGCAAGGCTTCCGACCTCCTCTCTGGCTTTTTCAAGCTCTGGTTCAAGGACCTCTGCCGGTCGACAGGTGATCGGCTCTTCGCCACGCGGATAGCCTTTAAGGGCCTTTTGCTGAACTTCAGGGTTGATCGGAACCGCTGTTTTGCCGTAAAGCCCATAGCAGAGGTCTTTAACCTGGCCGGTGATCATTTTGTAGCGCTCATCCGGGGTGTCATGGAGCACGTTGTTGACCGTCTGAACGCCGACAATCTGGCTTGTTGGCGTAACCAGCGGTATCTGCCCCAGATCTTTACGGACACGAGGTAGTTCCTTGTACACCTCATCAATTTTATCAAGGGCATCCATCTCGCGAAGCTGGTTGACCAGGTTGGAGAGCATGCCCCCCGGTGTCTGGTGCAGCAGGACGTTAATATCGATGAGTGATACCTTCGAATCATCGAGCAGATGTTTGTATTTAGGCAGAACTTCTTTCTCAAAAATTTCATTGATATGAGCGAGTTTTCTGATATCAAATCCGGTATCCCTGTTTGTGCCCAGCAGGGTCATGACAAGCGGCTCCACTGCTGCATGGGAAGTTCGGTAAGCATATGGGGTCATGACAGTATCAATTATGTCAACGCCGGCTTCAATTGCCTTGAGGTGGGTCATCGGTGACATGCCCGAAGTGAAATGACTGTGAAGATGGATTGGTATCTTCACCGTGTCTTTCATTGCCTTGATTACCTGATAGGCATCATAGGGCGCCAGCAGGCCAGCCATATCTTTTATGCAGATTGAGTCGGCCCCCATCTCTTCAAGGTCAGTCGCTTTTTTCAGATAATATTCGAGATTGTACACTTCGCCTGCGAGTCTGGGTTCTGTCAGTGTATAACAGATGCAGCCCTGAAAGTGTTTGCCGCACGCTTTAATCTGTTTTACAACTGTTTCAAAATTGCGATAATCGTTGAGTGCATCAAAGGTGCGGAAAATATCCATACCGTTCTCTGCCGCTCTCTCAACAAATGCATAGGCCAGATCATCGGCATAATTCCGGTAACCGACGAGATTCTGAGCTCGGAGTAACATTGAGAAAGGTGTTTTTTTAATATAACGCTTGAGTGTTCTCAACCGTTCCCACGGATCTTCATTAAGAAAACGATGCATGGTATCAAAGGTTGCCCCGCCCCAGGTCTCGACGGCCCAAAAGCCTACCTCGTCCATCAGTTCAGCTACCGGTATCATGTCTTCTGTGCGCCCCCTGGTGGCAAACAGTGACTGGTGTCCGTCTCGAAGGGTTAAGTCCATTATTTTTACAGGGTTATCAGCGGCGGGTCGGTCGCTGTCGTAATTCAATGACGTCATTTTAACTTGGTCACTCATCGTCTATATCTCCTCTTGCCTGATCCTTAAATTGTCAAATTAACGACAGCGTTCAAACGCTCTCATCTGGATAAGTCTGCGCATGCTCATCATCTCCTGGCGGCCACTCTGCCCCCAGAGATTCATCTGCGGCTGTGGTCCGGTGGGTGCGGCTCCTGCCTGCTGGGCGGCGGCCATTGCCTCCTCGTCCTGCAGGTAAGCGCTTACTGCGGCAAGTGCGGCGCCCATTTTTTTTTGCATATCTGCCATCGTCTTGTCACCTTTTGGAGTTTATTGTAACCGGCATGCAACCGGTTTTCTGCTATTCGTAAATAGAATAATCTGTTTCCTGGCCGAGTAACAGATCAATCTCATCCTGTATTGCTACTCGTTTTTTGTTGTTTACCCAGTTATTCCAGTCATCTACGGATCTCCACGTGCTGATCACCATACACTCGCCCACCTTGTCGAGTCTTTTGAGTGTCTGACCTGAAATGTAGCCCGGCTGCATAAGGGGGATACTCCGCAGTCTTTTGAGCAGCACGGTCAGTTCGGGAATACTGTTTTCTGGTACAATTCTCTTAATGAATATTTTAACCGCCATCGTTTTTCTCCCTTTTTGGTTGCCTAGTTATAGTGGAATATTACCGTGTTTTTTCATTGGGTTTGTGTCTCGCTTGTTTTGCAGAATATCAAGGGCCCTAATCACCCTGATACGGGTTCTCGACGGTTCAATGATATCATCAATATAACCACGCTGGGCTGCCACGTATGGGTTGACAACGGTGTCATGGTATTCTTTTTCTTTATCATTTAAGAATGCTTCGGGGTCTTCTTCTTTTTTGGCCTGCCTGCCGTAGAGGACCCCGACGGCACCTTTTGCACCCATTACTGCAATTTCAGCACTTGGCCAGGCGTAGTTAATGTCACCCCGCAGGTGCTTGGAAGACATTACGCAGTAGGCGCCGCCGTAAGCTTTTCTGGTGATAACGGTAACTTTGGGAACGGTCGCCTCTGCATAGGCATAGAGTATTTTGGCTCCGTTTCGAATGACTCCTCCATATTCTTGTGCAGTGCCTGGTAGAAAGCCGGGAACGTCTACGAAGGTGACAATCGGAATGTTAAAGCAGTCGCAGAACCTGACGAAGCGAGCTCCTTTAATAGAAGAGTCGATGTCGAGTACTCCTGAATAGTGTGCCGGCTGATTTGCAACAATGCCGACGCTCATGCCATTGTATCTGGCAAATCCTACAATAATATTTGGGGCGAAATCCTTTTTGATCTCAAAAAACTCAGCGTTGTCAACGGTTTGGAGGATAACCTCCTTCATGTCGTACGCTTCGTTGGCATTTTCCGGTGCTATATCATTGAGTGGTGGGGCAAGACGTTCCACCGGGTCAGAACAGTCAAGCACTGGCGGATTTTCTATGTTGTTCTGGGGAAGGTAGGATATCAATTTTTTGATATAGGTAATGGCATCTGCTCCCGACTCAGCGGCATAATCAGAAACACCGCTGCGGGATGCGTGCATGTCTGCACCGCCAAGTTCCTCGACGGTAACATCTTCGTGGGTAACTGATTTTACGACCTTGGGCCCGGTAAGGAACATATATGAGTTATTCTTAACCATGACGACAAAATCTGTCAGTGCCGGAGAATATACAGCCCCTCCCGCACAGGGGCCGAAAACTGCCGAGATCTGAGGGATTACCCCTGAAGACATGACATTGCGGAGAAAAATATCTGAATAGCCGGCAAGACTTTCTATACCTTCCTGAATCCGTGCACCGCCGGAATCATTCAAACCGATGACAGGCGCGCCGTTTTTCAGTGCCAGATCCATGATCTTGCATATTTTCTCTGCAAATGTTTCCGACAGTGATCCGCCGAGTACGGTAAAATCTTGACCAAAGACGTAAACAGTCCTTCCATCAATTGTTCCATGGCCGGTGACGACACCATCACCGGGAATTTTCTGGTTTTCCATGCCAAAATCGGTACATCGATGGGTCTTGAACATGTCAAATTCTTCGAATGAACCAGGATCCAGCAACAGGTCTATTCGCTCTCTGGCGGTCATTCTGCCAAGTGAGTGCAATTTGTCTATTCGCTTCTGGCCACCGCCTAATTTGGCTTGTGCTCTGAGTTTCTTTAAGTGATCCAAGCTTTCTAATGTGTTCATGATCTCTCCTTATGCAGGACAAGCAGTGAGGAAATGTTGTTGCCCTGGTTTCGGGGGGTTGATTATGGTTTTAAAATCACAGTCTGTTTCCCCTCTGGTCAGCCGTGAGTAGGAGCGGAGCTAAGAGAAAAATCGAGCGGCATGACGGTAGGTCATGGCAGATCCGGAGCTGCTGGAATACGCTCTTTACGGATAATTGAAAAATGATGGTGATGCTGCCCTCCTTATTATTGCACTATTGAACATATATCTAATAACTGGTGGCGCAAAGGTAACATTGTTATTCATGTTTCATTTAGTCACAATAATTACCGCGACCTGAACAGACAAAAAAACCATTAAAAAAATATAAAAAAGAACGATGTTACACGTCT
>NODE-408-length-15303-cov-5.1995_pt1 | contig 15303 bp, 12 predicted proteins | sample MGYA00139097_ERZ477577 | MGnify/ENA metagenome assembly ERZ477577 | reverse complement strand
TTCGTTCCCAACAGACTCTATGCCGACATCCTTTCAACACTGAATTTTGGTTGTGGTATCACATCCCTTGTTCTGACCCATAATGGATATTTTGCCTGGGCTATTTCCATTATAATCGTAGGACAGCTGTTTGATCTATTCGATGGCAGGATGGCAGAAAAACATGGAGGAACCAAGTATGGTCCCTACCTGGATGATATTGCAGATTTTGTCAGCTTTGGGCTTGCTCCAGCCTATGTAATTATCAAGTCAGGTGGTAATTTTGCCTGGCTTTTTGCCTTCATCTTTTTCACCGGCGTGGCGTATCGACTGGTTCGTTTTATCGCTGTCGACAAGAAGCGAACAGATCTTCCAGATGGTATTTTTAACGGTCTTCCCAGCCCCGCTGGGGCCTTAATTGTCCTCGGTGCAGCGCTGGTCGTTCAGTCATATCTGTTATGGGCTTTTGCGCTGTTGTCTGTTGGGCTGATGGTCAGTCATATACGCTTCGCCCATTTTGGCCGTGTCATCCTGAAACAAATACCTAAGCCACTGTTTTTTATTATATGTTCATCAATTACTGTCACTATCGCTTTTGTTCTCAAGACGAAAAATGTGCAGATGTTCGGATACCTGATTCTCAGCTCGGTTTTTCTCTACATGATCGTAGGGAGAAAATGGGTACATAAATTCGGGAGTAGTGCTTGAGCCTTAGGTAGTCTTACTTGTTGAAGTTTTGAAGGAAAATGGCTACAACAAATGAAAATCCGATCGATTTCTATTACTTCAGTCTGTGGTAATTTTACCGCTAAGAGAAACAGCAAGAGGGAAAACAATGGTAGAATGGTTTTTAGCACAGTCTCCGGTAATGCAGGCGCTGCTTGGTACCTGCTTTACTTGGTTTATGACAGCACTCGGCGCTGGCGTGGTGTTTTTCTTCAAGCGGATCAACAGAAAGGTGATGGATGGAATGCTTGGCAGCGCTGCGGGTGTCATGATTGCAGCTAGCTTCTGGTCACTTCTCGCCCCCGCGATTGCAATGGTTGAAGAAGCAGGAGGGGTTCCCTGGATTCCTGCACTCGTAGGGTTCTTGAGTGGTGGTGCCTTTCTCTGGGGTGTCGATAAAATTTTACCGCATTTACATGCAGGTTTTCCGACAGCTGAAGCTGAGGGTGTGAAGACAACCTGGCAACGGTCAGTTCTGCTTGTGCTGGCAATTACGCTGCACAATATACCTGAAGGGTTGGCGGTCGGGGTCGCATTTGGTGCTGCAGCAGCCGGGCATCCTGCAGCCTCAATCGGCGCTGCAATTGCCCTGGCAATCGGTATTGGTATTCAGAATTTCCCTGAAGGAGCTGCTGTTTCCGTACCGCTCAGGCGGGAAGGGCTCTCCAGGCGTAAGAGTTTCATGTATGGTCAATTCTCCGGTATGGTCGAGCCAATCGCCGGTGTGCTTGGAGCATTTGCGGTGATCTATATGCAACCGCTTCTTCCCTATGCCTTGTCATTTGCAGCCGGTGCAATGATTTACGTTGTGGCTGAAGAGCTTATCCCGGAATCCCAGGCTGAAAAACATTCCGATATTGCAACAATAGGGGTGATGATCGGCTTTTCCATAATGATGACGCTTGATGTGGCACTGGGTTGATAAAAAAACCAGAATAACTGGCTAAAAATCGTTTCTTGTTGAACAGGCTGCCTTGTCACACTCTCGAGCGGTATCTCTGATGATTCTAATAACCCTGCTGTGGAGCATGGCAGGTGTGGTGACGTGCTGGTAATTGGAGCCCTGGTGGTAAACGCGTTGACAGGGATTTTTCGGGAACAAAGGAGGCAGAAATTGACTGCATAAACAGGCTTTGTGCCTGCAGTCTCTGTTTATCCGTTAGGATTTGTGTCGTTACCTTATTGATCCCCAATATTATACCGTTCTTTGAGGTGTCCAAGAAACCATCCGGAGTTTGTGCCTTCACCTGTTGCCTGCTGTATGAGTTCCTGGGAGTCTAGGGAACGTGCCTTATTCCAGATATTATCTTTTAACCAGTCACGCACAAATGTAATGTCTCCTCGCCCCAGTTGCTCATTCCAGTCAGGGTGAGCTCTCTTGACTGCAGCAAAGAGTTGGGCGCTATTCACTGCTCCCAGCGTGTAGGTGGGGAAGTAGCCAAAAGAACCATCTGTCCAGTGAATATCCTGTAGACAGCCATCGGTATAATTCCCTGCTGTTGACAGGCCCAGATACTTATTCATTCTCTGATCCCAGGCTCCTGGGATTTCAGAAGCTTCGAGCTGGCCATTAATAAGTTTGCTCTCAATCTCAAAACGAAGAATAACATGGAGTGGATAGGTCACCTCATCTGCTTCTACGCGGATAAGACTTGGCTGCACATGGCTGCAGGCAGACCAGATAGCCTCACTCGGTGTTCCCGAGGTTTGGGGAAGACATTCATGTATCGATTTGGTGAAAAACGAGAGAAACGCCTTTGATAGGAAAAGATGTTTTTCAAAGAGCAGACTCTGGCTCTCATGGATACACATATTTCTCGATGATCCAATGGGAAGCCCATGCCAGTTGGCAGGCAGGCCTGCTTCATAACTGGCATGCCCCGTTTCATGAGCGGTTGCCAGGAGTGCGTTTAAAAAGTCCTCACGGCGAAATCTTGTGGTAATGCGATGGTCGCCCCGGTCACCAGTACTGAAAGGATGAGTGCTCTCATCCAGGCGTCCCTGATCAAAATTAAAACCCAGGTATTCCATTAGCTTATGGTTGAGCTTTTTTTGACTGGTTATGGAAAATGGGCCCTGGAGTACAATTTTTCCCGCCGCCTGGTTTTCAGAAATCTGTTCAATGAGACCGGGCAGTTCTGCTTTCAGTTCGGCGAAAATATGTGCAATAAGTTCACTGCTGTCACCCGTGCAATAAAGATCAAGCAAGGCATCATACGGGGTCTCATGCCGCTCGGGTGCTGCAGCCTGGCGGGCCATAGCCTCCTGCCGGGATAAGTTGACCACTTCTTTAAAATTGAGCAAAAATGAATTCCAGTCATTTTCTTTTCGCTGCTGCCGCCAGCCATGTTCGCATTTAGAGCCTGCCAATGATTGTGCCTTTACCAGATCAGCAGGGATACAGAGCGCTTGCTGGTGTAACCTGGACATCTCGACAAGACTTCGTTTGATCACATCATCACTCTCCTGCGACATGCATTTTTCTAGAAGCTCTGCAAGGTAAGAAGAGGTGAGGAGTTCATGGTACATTGTCGAGAGCTCGGCAATCGAGTTAGAACGCGAATTATTTCCCCCTGGCGGCATCATTACCAGCTGATCCCACTGGAGAAAGGTAATTGCATGATTGAGCCTGGCAAGTTTGTGGAAATGATCTTTGAGTAAGGTATATGGTTTTGACATCGTTTGCTCTTCTGTTGTGGTGATCGGGTAGCGCTGCTGATAAATAGTCACTTACATCATCTTCTTGATTGTATAAACACAAAGAATTTCTTTTCCAGTTGTATGTAAATTATTATTGTATACCCATGACTGATACTCCTTATTCCTTATAATGGTGATGTGAGCACCCAGTGTGGCACGTATTGCCCTCATGTATTCTTTGAGGTATAAAAAATTAATGTTTCAAATACGCGTTGTGAAATTTCAGGCTGCATTTTCCATAGATGCAATTATAAACCGGGTTCGTATTGTGGATAGAGAGAAGAAAAAGGTTAAGTACACGTGTAATGAATATCGTGACGAGATGATCCTGGCCGGCCTGCAGAAGAGACTGCAGGATACCGCTCTTAGTAAAGAGGAACGGCTCAGTCTGCAAAAGGAAATTGATCAGCTGAGTGTAAAAATGGGAATGTAGTCTCTTTATGCTTATCCCACGGACAATGGATCGTAGATTGTGAAGCTCGTCTGAGAGCATTCAGCTGAGTTGGAGGTACTTTAATCATGAAGAATAAAACGCTGAACCGGAGAAAATTTCTCCAACAGGTAAGCCTGTTTTCCGTCGGACTGACCCTGGTTGTCCCACGTTTTTCAATATCCAATGCTTTCGCATCTTCACCGCCCCTATCCCGCCTTGCTCTTGTAAAGGGAACTAATTACGGGCAAATTACCAGAGAGGCTGTGGCAACGCTTGGTGGTATGAACCAGTTTGTTCGTCCTGGTGACAGCGTTGTTATAAAGCCCAATATCGGCTGGGACCGTTCGGTTGAGCAGGGTGCCAACACACATCCGCTGGTGGTAAAGGCATTGGTTGAGATGGTCTTGGAGGCCGGTGGTTCACGGGTGCTGGTGTTTGATCATACCTGTAATGAAAAACGACGATGTTACCGGAACAGTGGTATGGAAGAGGTCCTGGGAGCAATGGGGCGTGCGGTCAAGCTTGAACATATTGATGATCGGAAGTTCATCCCGGTAGATATTGAAAAAGGGATTTCCCTGACCCGCTGGGATATTTATAAAGAGGCTCTGCTGGCAGACTGCTATATCAATGTACCGGTGGCAAAACATCATGGTTTGAGCAGACTGACTCTGGGTCTTAAGAACAATATGGGCGTTATCGGTGGAAACAGGGGCCGACTTCACCATGATCTTGGCCAGAAACTTGCAGATTTAGCCACGGTGGTCAAACCTCAACTAACGGTTGTTGATGCAACAAGAATGTTGATGAAAAATGGCCCGCAGGGGGGACGAGTCAAGGATGTCCGGAAGGCGGACACCGTGGTGGCATCGACTGACCCGGTAGCGGCTGACGCATATGTGACCACCCTTTTTGGTCTACGGCCAGAGGAGATTTCCTCGACCGTTGCTGCCCATAAGATGGGGCTTGGCGAAATGAATCTGGACAGGATATCTGTCAAGGAGCGTATTCTTTGACCACCAGGCCAAAAAATGCGTCAAAAAGAAGATACTCTGGTTTGAAAGTTGCCAGAATCTGCAGCCAGATCTTTTTTTTGGGATTGTTTCTCTTTCTGTTTATAAAAACAGATTATACGGGGTTTGACACTATTGAATATGCCGTCAATATTTTATTCCGTATAGACCCGCTTCTGGCACTTTGCACGATGCTTGCCGGAAAAGTAATCATTGCCTTAATGGCACCGGCACTAATAATTCTTCTGGTCTCACTGATTTTTGGCAGAGGGTTTTGCGGATGGTTTTGTCCCGTAGGTACGATGCTTGATGGTGCTCATCACGTGCTGGGGCGAAGGAAAAAGGAAAACAAACCGACACGATTTCCGCGTCTGGCACTTATCATTCTTTTGTTCATTGTTGTCTCATCCCTGCTTAATTTTCCGGTAGTCGGCTATCTCGATCCATTTTCTATTCTCGTTCGAGCCTTCAGCCAATCAATGTACCCGGCGTTTAACAGTCTGGCAGTATCGTTTTTTTCGTTTACCTATGAATCAGCGCCACCGGCGGTTAACCTTGTAACAGAACCACTCTATTCGCTTTTGAAACAGAGTGTTCTTCCTTTTGAGCAAAAGCACTATGACCTCGCACTCCTGAGTTTCATGATGTTTGCAGCACTCTTTTTGCTGGAGTTCGCGCAACGAAGGTTTTTTTGCCGGAATATCTGTCCGCTCGGCGCTCTCATTGGCCTGGTTTCCCGGTTGAGTATTCTGAGAGTAAACGGAGGCGACAGCGATTGCGGGAAGTGCCGTCACTGTAGCCAGATCTGTCGAATGGGGGCCATTGATGATGATCGAAACATCCGAATGGGAAGCTGCAGCTTATGTATGGATTGCCTGGAACAGTGTCCCCGCCAGATTATTGGTTTCAAAAGTGGTTTCTTAACTCCTGGAAATCATGAAATTTCACTGTCCCGGAGGAAGTTTATTGGAACCCTTGCTGCAGGGGCAATGGTTCCGCCGATTCTAAACGTTCGAAACAACAATTACCATGAACAGGCGAATCTGGTCAGGCCTCCCGGAGCACGGGAAGAGCGTGAATTTTTATACCGCTGTGTTCGCTGTGCAGAATGTATCCAGGTATGTATAGGCAATGCTTTGCAGCCAACCTTTCTCCAGTCCGGGATAGAAGGGATCTTTACCCCCCGCCTCGTGGCACGCACTGGATACTGCGAGTTCAATTGCACGCTCTGTGGCCAGGTGTGCCCGACAGGAGCAATCAAAGAACTTACTCTTGAGCAGAAGCACAGGACTAAAATTGGCCATGCCTGGTTCGATAAGAATGTCTGTTTACCCTATGCCAAAGGCATCCCATGCATTGTCTGCGAGGAACATTGCCCGACACCTGAGAAAGCTATCAGGTTCAGGCTGGCTGATGTTTATGATGACCAGGACAGAAAGGTAAGAGTGAAACAGCCATATGTTGTGGACAGTCTCTGTATCGGCTGTGGAATATGTGAGACAAAATGCCCCGTTCCGGGGCGTTCGGCCATTTATATTACCAGTGCCGGAGAGGAGCGTGACAGAGACAGTTTTTTACCTGTCAGCGGTGAGCAGGGAGGCGGGGCTGAAATTTACTGATACGTCTTTTTAAAACGGATCAGATCGGCAACTTTTTTTCCCTCCTAAGGGGCACCAGAATTATTGGAAAAGGTTCTGGTAGAAGTGGGCCAGTTTTTTTCGGTAGGCATCAATTGAGTACTTTTCCTGAGCCAGTTTTTTTCCGTTTTCACCCAGTTTTTCACAAAGGGTCTGGTTGTTTACCAGCGTCGATATACCGTCTGCAAAACGCTCAGGGGTTGGCTCACAGAGACAGGCAACCGCATCGTTAAGCACCTGTGTGTGAGTGGCAAGCCTGGTCGCCAGAATAGCCTTGCCGGAACCGAGGTATGAATAAATTTTCATCGGTGTATTGTTGCCCTTGGTTCGGGGGGAAACGAGGATGTCGGCCTGGGCAAGATAATAGCCCAGCAGTGAGAAATCTCGTGGTCCGCAAAAAACAATGAACGGCTCAAGACCGGCCTCTTTTGCAATACCGCGGTAATGGTTGATATGCTCTTCAGATCCGCCGATGATAACCAGGTGAGGCGGTTCCTGGTTTTTCTTGATAACCGAGAAACTATCGAGCAATAGATCGATACCCTGATAGCTTTCAAGGTTGCCGACATAAAGCAGAAGCGGGGAGCCCAGGTTATATTTTAATCTGAGATCTTCATCACCTTCCCTGTGTTCCTGCAGATCGATATCTTCCAGACAGACAACGGGGATTTGTGGCGCGTAACCGACAGCCAGATCAACGAGGTCCTGACAGACAGCAACAACGCCGCTGCTGTTCTGAGCAGCACGTTTTTCAAACCACTGCAGGGGAGTACTGAAAATTCTGAGAACCGGCGCTTTATCCATAAGTTGGATCGGCAGTGAGGAATCCATATCATAAATATATGGAACCTTGTGTTTTTTTGACAGGCGCAGGGCGATGAAGACCGATTCCTCAACCGCATGTATGATGTCATAGGGATGCGCCTGCAGCAGTGTATCAGCAACATTATACATCCTGAAGTCACAGAGTATTTTTTTCAGCGAAAAGCCGGGACGAATATTTTTAAGATATGGCGATCCATTGGTACGGAATAAGGTGACTCCTGGTATGTATACATCTTCTCCCTCGTGTAAGACGAGCAGGTCAACCTGATGGCCCAGCTTCGCGAGTTCTGTTGCCAGCAACCGTACCGCTATAGGTGTCCCCCTGTCCTGGTAAAATGGCTGCGGTGCCAGGATTAATATTCGCAGAAGTTTTTGAGGCTGTTGGGCCATTGGCGTATTCGCAAAGGTACGTTGAAATGGATACGTACGTTAGAGTTTTTTAGTGCTTTTGACAATGATCGGTGAACCGAAATATCTTGTCAGTAATAACACTTTGCACAGCGCTTCCAGGGTTTTGCTGATGGCTACTCTTTTGAGTGAGCGGTGAATAACCATCGGCAGAAAGAATTGAGGGTTGAACTGGGGAGGTGAAAAGTTGTTGATCACCAGTTCTTTGGTTATCTCAGATCGCCTGAACATTTTAAATGTTCTGGTGTTCTTCTCGTACTTCTTTTTAAAGGTGAACAGCATATCGTATAAAACATTTGAACTCCGGATATCCGGATAATCAAATATCACTGCCGTTCGCGCCACCCGGCACATTTCTGCCAATAGCTGCTGCCATCGATCAACATGGGGCAGCAGACGAAAAGCGAGAACATAATCAAAAGAGTTGTTGTCGTAGGGAAGTGCCAACATGTCGCAGACATCAAATGAAAAACTGTTCGGCTCCAGCCGCTGGTCAAGAAGATTCCGGCAGGATTCATCACTTCCGGTAACGGTTACTCTAAAATTGTGCTTGACGAGTGGAGCTGCGAGTTGGGCGTGCCCGCCGCCGACGTCCAGGATCGAAGAACCAGGCCCGGAAGTGATGCACGTGAGGGTGAGATGGGTCTGCACACCTAAAAAATATTCACCAACGGGTCCACTGAACCGGGTTGCGTAATCCTCCGTTGAGGAATCTATATCTGCTGTTTCAAGATACATAAATCTGTCTTTTTTTCTCTGGGTGTGAGCGGTAAATAAGTGTCATACACCTGCTGGATCTCATCATTGCGTACGTCCTCACTCCAGTTAAAGTGGTATGACATAATCTCAGCGACTTTCTTGAGAACGTTTTCCGGTGGACACCGAGCCGATCCCAGAGCGGATCTTCGTAACACAACATCTGTCAGTTTAACCGCCTGTTCCCGCCTGATAAAATATACAACTTCAGCTTTCAGGAGGGGAGGATCGACAGACAACCAGAGTTGGTCCGTTTCTGCTGGAGCAGGATCGGTTTCGACGTGGTCCAGAACATTTCTCCAGTGAGGACCATAGGACATCTTAAGGTGCTGCCGGATTTTATCGTATTTCTGCCCCAGAGAATTAATCAATTCTGTGTGGTCCCGCGGAGGTCCTGTTCTCGATGAAATAACGTATGATCCAGCCTGTTTCGGGATATTGCCCTGTCGCTCCAGGAGTCGCAATACCTTCCAGGCTATGTTCGGTGCAGTTGTATACTTTACACCGCTGATTGAAATGATACCTTTCACACCGTCACTTTTTGAGTGATCGATTATCCGTGTCGATTTTTCAAGTTGAACCGTATCGTGCCCGTTTTCCTGGTCAGATTCTGGTTGCCGGGGCAGCAGTCCGCCATGAACGAAAGTGATGTCGTCCCATTGGAGTTTGGCACCGGGATGAATCTTGTTAATATCATCCAGCATCTCATTAATATCTTCTTTTTCCACGATCCGTGACCCAGACCTGCCCGCTGGTTTGTAACTGGTCCCGATCATTGTGTATTTCTTACGCCAGGGAACAAAAAAGAACAGCCGCTTACCCCGCTTGATAAATGCATCTTTGTCTATGAACTCACTCCAGCCTTCAAGACCAACCGCGTAATGATGGAACAACCGTTTTTTTACGACAATATTTATCGCTTTGGCCCATTGACCGGAGGTTGCCTGGGAGAGCTTTGGTGCATATCCCGTCAGCGAATCAACCCATGGGCCTGATGTGTTTATCACTGTCTGGGCCTGAACCTGAAACGTTTGTCGGGTCAAAAGGTCGCGAACCTCAAGACCTGTAATTCTATCTTCGTCAGAGATCAGACCGATAACCTCTTTATAGTTGAAGATGTCGGCCCCATACCTGCTCGCTTCATTCAGATACTCTTGCAGCAGACGTTCCGTGTTGATGGCAATTGCATCATACCAGAGGGCTGCACCATTCAATCCATCCCTGTTTATTCCGGGTAGCTCTTCAATACACTGGTCCTGAGACAAGGCTCCCCCTGCAGGCAGCTGCGACTGGTCAGGCAGCCCCGTATTTCTGTCACAGGCGATGAAATCATAAATAGCAAATGCCAGACGCATCATTTCACGGCCTTTGATTCCATGACCATACGTGGGCATAAGGCAGGGCAGGGGCTGGACAAGATGTGGCGCAAACTGCATCATTGATCTGCGTGACAGAATTGATTCCCGCATTCGTTTGATGTTCAGGTGCTGCAAGTAACGAATACCGCCATGAATGATTTTAAGACTGTTTGCAGAGGTTGATCCACCAAAATCATCTTTTTCAAATAACGCCACCCGATAGCCGGCCTGTGCCGCTTCAAGCGCCAGGATAGCACCGTGAATTCCTGAGCCAATGATGGCAATATCTAGAGATGTTTGTGGTTGGGAAGAGTTGTTTACCATAGTATTGAATATCACTCATCGAGATGGGAAAAGTTTTATGTTAATCGACGTTTGATACCTGATTATCGAGCCATTCGCAAGGCAACTTGTTGTTTCACAAAAGAGAGCGGCGACTGAAGGTCTCCATAACTCGTTATATTTGTTTCCGGACGCGTAAGAAGGCTTTTCAAGGTCTCAAAAGGTTTTTGCTGATCAATGGAGCCATGGATAATTGATCCGAAATTACCGACTCTTTTTTCCTCCCCTGGAAGTGGCAGCGGGTCAGTCCCTGAAAGCAGCCTGGGTTGATTTGCGCTCCTGACTCGATCCAGGCTGGAAACCGACCAGATTCCTGGACGTGATCCATTGTCACCTAAAAACAGATGAGAGCTCTTGCTTGCCGCAATAAAATCATCGACAATTCGGCCACGCTGACCAAACCATTTGCCAACACCCCACGGAAGAATAACGATCCCGCCCCCGGCGAGCGTTGAGCTTACCGTACCCTTGAGTGTTGCTCCATCAATCTGTGGATAAGAGCAGCCAATGGCAAGAACCTCTAGCTTTTCTTCTGTTACAATCTGTTGCCCCGAGATAACAATTATCTCCTTACCCGGATAGACCGGATGGATGACCCGCAAAGAAATTTTTTCATCGGTATTGAGAACATGCCAGGGCTTTGAACGCTCATTATCATCAGCATCGAGGGGCCTGTTCATTAACAATTCAAAATAGTTATTACCTTTTGTTTCGGTTAGGAAGAGGACCGCTGTATTACTTTGCTCTGAAAGATTATGCGTGCCCATAAGAAGGTTTTTAAAGGCGGAGGAGATAAAATCATCCAGATTATAGCAGGAGTATATATGAGCGTGAGCGTCTGTGATTATCATAAGGTGTTTTCCGGGTAGTCTGAAAGTTTCGGGGACTATTCTACTAAAGAATTGCTCTGTCAAGCACTTAAAAAGTAGATATTTCTATTCTGGCGATGCAAATGGTAAAATAATTACTCCTCAAAGTCATCCATCTGTACGATTATGATTACGGTTTGTGTAACCTGCTTGTCAGACCCGAGAGGTCTCTCGCCTTGCATTGTTATAGGAAAAATTATCAGGTCTGCTCACGGCATTGAAAATTCTGGTTGGTTCAGCGGTCGAGCCGTCATCGACTCTTGAAGATATCAATGGAGACAGTCGAATTGGCACGGAAGAAGTAATTCAGTTGCTCAAAGAGACTGTCGGTAACTGAGTTAGTATCCCATCAATCAGGGCCACAGCTATCTTTAAGTTGGTTTAGTGCTCCCAAGACCCCTGATACTGGTTAAACAAAAGACACTGCGCATCGGGATAAATTGGATAATGGTTTAATTGCCAAGTAATCCTTTCAATAGACTTTTTGCTTTTTCTACTTCCTCGCTCATCTGTTTTTTTCGTTCTGGAGAAATTTTACCGGTTTTGAGAATTTCAGTAATTTCTTCCTGGTCGACACCCTGCTGCTTAGCAAGTGCTTCAAGGTCTGGCGAAAATGTCGGTTTATCGAAGGTGCCACCAATAATAACAGGAACGGCAATTCCAGAATGGGCCTCTTTATCGCCTTGACCTTTAATGGTACCAACCAGTTTGGGGTTTAACCTGAAATCGATGGATCCACTGACCAGGTCTGCTGTTCCGCTGCCGTTTACCCTGATAAACGGTGATTTAAGAGTGGTTTTTCTTGTGTCGACCAAGCCGTTGTTTATTGTGAATGGGACGTGTAGTTCCGCAAAATCGGTTTTTGGTCGTTCCCCCTGTTGGTCAAGAGTAAAACCTGATTTGATGTCTCTGGCAAGTTGGGCAAGATCAATACCGATAATTGCTCCATTCTGAAAAAAAAGTTCCCCTTTGCCATTAAGGGACGATTTGATCTGATCCCCGCTCATGCCGGACGTGGTGAGCCTTATATCTGCCTGAAGGGCACCCTCAATAATATCCTTGTCGGCAAAATCTCGTAATAATGGACCAGCCTGAACATTCTGGATGTTCAGATTGATGGAGCTGACCGGTATCGCTTTACTGAGATCAATCTGCCCTGTTGAACTGACACTGCCTTGATAAAGTTTGCTTTTCAATGACGTGAGGTTAAAGAGACCATCTTTACCATCCACCGTGACGGTGAGATTGCTGATGACTCCACCATGCACATTTATTGTGTCGATGGCCAGATCGCCATTCATGACGAGTTTTCTCAACGGACCAAAATTGACTTGTTCTATTGAAGCGGGAACCGCCTTTTCAGGGGTGAGTTTATCGGCCTTGGTACTCTTATTATCTGGAGCTGTGGGAGCTGAACCGGTTACCGTCTCCTTTTTTTCTGGCACCACCGGTGTGGTTATGCTGCCTGGAGAGGATTTTAAACCTTTTTCATCTTGGTCTGCCGGCAGATAGCGATCGATATCGATGGTGTCGATTTTAAGGTGAAATTCAAGGTCAGGGTTTGAGAATTCTTTTGCTCGCAGTTCAGCCAACAGGCGTGAGTCATCAAAAATAATTTCAGAATCAGACAGGGCGATAGTGGATTTGGTGCCGGAAACATTACCTGTTGCCTCAATTGATTCAAATGCCCCGGGGTTGTTTGCCGCAGCGGGAAAGTTCAGGCCAAGCTGTGAGAACAGGTTTTTGGGGCTAAACGGCGAAATTTTAAATGAAACATTATAAGAGAGATCTGGCGCCAGGTTTTCTATATAACCCGCAGTGTTGAGGGTGAGGGTTTTAAATAGGTCTGTGTCGATATCAAAATTTATCCTGTTAACAAATGGATCAGACGTTAACGGGCCAACGCTCCCTGCCAATTGAATGGGGTTTTCATTCAGGTGTGCCCGGAGTGTAATGACAATTGGCTTGTCCAGAGAAACATCCTGAAGCGTCAGGTTGATATCTGAAATCTCACGTGTCGTGTCATTGAAAAGGTCGTTTATAAAAACGCTACCATTGGTCAGGGCGCACTCACCAACAAGAAGTGACTCGATCCCCAGCTGTTTTTGAGTCTCTGGCTGGAAACCGGCGTTGCCGGTTTTTTGTGCCGGTGATTTCTCACCGGTGGTTGTTGACACTTCTTTATCTTTGCTCTTGTCCGATCCCGGGTCCTGCCAGTTCCAGAATCCCCTGCTATCCCTTGTGAGAAAAATTTCAGGCTGATCGACGATGAACCGATGTATCTCAATTCGTTTTGAAAGCAAAGGCAGAAGCTTGAGGCGGGTTTGAAAATTTTTAATAGTGAGAAACTTCTTTTCCTGAAAACCTTCGGGGTTGTCCAGTTTCAGGTCGGTGAAGCTGAGGCCAATCCATGGAAATACTGAAAGATCTATATCACCTTTAATTGTCAGAGGATAGCCGGTTTTCTCCGTGACGAGTTGTTCAATTTTGGGTTTGAATTGTTCAGCATCTATGAAATACGGGCCAATGAGAAGCGCAGCACAAATGAGCAGGGCGAGCCCTCCAATTGTGACGAAAAAATATTTGACTGCTTTTCCCATTCTAATCTCCTCAAAATAAGATACGGTTTTGTTAAATGACAATAAGCATCATAGCGAATGACTGCCTTTGTTGAGTCATCGGAAATAATAAGACAACTCTTCAGCAAGGCAATGGATAGAAATACGAATTGGGCTGCTAAATATGGTATTGTAATAAACGTCATTTCCAGATAAGTCTTGGAAATAAAAACTTAATTAAACTACCCAATAGTCATGACGTGTGCCGGAGAGATTTAAAATGTATTTGTCAAGTGGATTCTGGCATACGTGGGAGACCTGCTACAGGTATCTATTTGATAATGAGAATTATTATTGACAGCCCTGTGCCAGTTCACTATAGTTGCTGTAAATTACACAGAAAAGGTGTCATCTATGCTTGAAAATAATACCTTAAACGAGTCTAATGAATGATGATTTCACAACGCTACTCTGGAGACGTTTTGCAGAAAAATGCCGTTGGGGACAAACCGACTATGTTTTCTTATCCAGGCAGAATTATCAGATTTTATCGAGACGGCTTTCGATCGATGACACTGGGTAAAACCTTGTGGAAGATAATTCTGATTAAGTTGTTTATTATGTTTGCTGTTCTAAAAGTATTCTTTTTTCCTGACTTTCTCAGTACTCAGTTTAATACAGATGAACAAAGAGCCGACCACGTGATGGAGCAGATTACACTGCCAGCTCAAAAACAGAATTAAGGGAGGAGTAGAGCATGAATGAAATAGATCTGGGCCTGGTGAACTGGTCCCGGGCACAGTTTGCCTTGACGGCAATGTATCACTGGATTTTTGTGCCATTGACACTTGGCCTGTCTTTTTTATGTGCCTTTTTTGAATCTATTTATGTGAAAACGGGCAAAGAGGAATGGCGGAATCTGACAAGATTCTGGATGACGCTTTTCGGTATTAACTTTGCAATCGGAGTGGCGACCGGAATTATTCTTGAGTTTGAATTTGGTACCAACTGGTCAAATTATTCATGGATGGTTGGTGATATTTTCGGTGCACCACTTGCAATTGAAGGTATTGTTGCCTTTTTCCTTGAAGCAACCTTTTTTGCGGTAATGTTTTTTGGCTGGGACCGGGTATCAAAAGGATTTCATCTCTTTTCAACCTGGATGGTGGCCATAGGCTCCAACCTGTCAGCCCTGTGGATCCTGGTTGCCAATGGCTGGATGCAGTTTCCTGTCGGGATGGCTTTTAACCCTGAAACCGTACGCTTTGAGATGCAGAATTTCTGGGAAGTTCTCTTTTCCCCGGTTGCGATCGCAAAATTCACTCATACCACCAGTTCCAGCTTCCTGGTTGGAGTAACCTTCGTTATCGCTATTTCTTCATACTATCTGCTTAAACGGCGGCATGTGGAAATGGCCAAGAAATCAATTCTTGTTGCTTCTGTTTTCGGACTTTTCTCTTTTGCTTATGTGGGGCTTACCGGCGATGAGTCTGCGTATAGCAACGCCTCTACCCAGCCGATGAAACTGGCAGCATATGAAGGATTATATGACGGAGAGCGAAAAGCGGGGCTTGTAGCCTTCGGCGTCCTGAACCCTGAGAAGCAGGCTGGAGATGAAAATGAAACCTTTCTTGCCGAGTTCAAAATACCATATATGCTCTCTTTTCTGGCCAATCGCTCCCTCAATTCCTTTGTTCCA
>NODE-407-length-15316-cov-8.76869_pt1 | contig 15316 bp, 10 predicted proteins | sample MGYA00139097_ERZ477577 | MGnify/ENA metagenome assembly ERZ477577 | reverse complement strand
ATCCACGTACATTTTCGCATATTGGCATTTCAGTGCCAAACTTAGAGGCCGCGGTAAAGTTCTATACCGAGATATTAGGCTGGTATTTGATTATGGAACCGACCGAAGTCGTCGAAGACGATAGTGCGATTGGTGAAATGTGCACCGATGTTTTTGGCGCTGGGTGGGAGACATTTCGTATTGCTCACCTGTCAACTGGAGATCGCATTGGCGTAGAACTGTTTCAATTTAAAAATCAGACCAACCCGGAAGACAACTTCGAATATTGGAAAACAGGTGTTTTCCATTTTGCGGTGCAAGACCCTAACGTTGAAGAGTTGGCAGAAAAAATTGTTGCGGCAGGTGGGAAGCGGCGTATGAAAGCACCGCGCTATTATTATCCGGGTGAGAAACCTTATCGGATGATTTACATGGAAGACCCGTTCGGCAATATCCTGGAAATCTACAGTCACAGCTATGAACTGCATTACGCAAGTGGCGCCTATGCATAGGGAGTCTTCGCCCAAAAAGACTACGATTTGACCTTTTATCCTTTATTAAGGAGATCCATTTTATGTCTGAAAGTCAAACGGTTAATCGCAAAATTGTTCTGAACTCTCGCCCCGTCGGTGCGCCGACTACCGAGAATTTCCGTCTTGAGGAGGGAGTGGCACCGGTCCCTGCTGACGGCGAGGTCCTGTTACGCACCCTGTATTTGTCACTTGATCCGTACATGCGCGGTCGGATGAGCGATGCGCCGTCCTACGCCCCACCTGTAGCGGTTGGAACTGAGATGATCGGCGGCACCGTCTCCCGCGTCGAAAGAACTCGTCATCCGGATTATCAAACCGGCGACCTGGTGCTCGGTTTCAGTGGCTGGCAAGACTATGCCGTCTCTGACGGCTCCGGGCTGACCAAGCTGGACCCCCGCATGCCACAACCCTCGCTGGCCCTCGGCGCTCTCGGCATGCCCGGTTTTACTGCCTACATGGGGTTACTCGACATCGGCCAACCGAAAGCCGGGGAAACGGTGGTGGTCGCAGCGGCCAGTGGAGCTGTCGGCTCGGTGGTCGGCCAGATCGCCAAGCTCAAAGGCTGTCGTGTGGTCGGGATTGCCGGTGGGGCTAAAAAGTGCCGTTCAGTGGTTGATGAGTTGAACTTCGATGCCTGCATCGATCATCACAGCGCCGATTTCAACCAACAGTTAGCCATGGTCTGTCTTGATGGGATCGACGTCTACTTTGAGAACGTCGGTGGCAAGGTGTTCGACGCCGTCCTTCCCCTGCTGAATCCAGCCGCACGCATTCCGGTGTGCGGACTGATTGCCCACTACAACGATACCGAACTGCCAGAAGGGCCGGATCGCCTGGGACAGTTGACCCGCACGCTTCTGACCAAGCGGATCAAGATGCAGGGGTTTATCATCTTTGACGATTACGGACATCGTTACGGTGAGTTCTATAGCCAGATGAGTACCTGGCTCGACGAGGGGAAAATCATCTTCCGCGAAGACATCGTTGACGGCCTGGAAAACGCACCGCAAGCTTTCATCGGCCTCCTCGAAGGGAAAAACTTTGGTAAACTGGTCATTCGCGTTGCAAAAGACTAATTTACTCACTTAATCAGGAGTTAACATGAAAATATTGATGGTACTGACCTCACACGACAAACTCGGCGCCACTGGCGAAAAAACCGGTTTCTGGTTGGAGGAATTTGCTGCCCCCTACTATGTTTTCAAAGACGCAGGGGCAAAAGTTACTCTCGCGTCACCACTCGGAGGCCAACCTCCGCTTGACCCTAAGAGTGACTCCCCGGATTTCCAGACCGAAGCAACCCATCGCTTCAAGGCCGACAGCGCTGCACAGAAGGTTTTGTCCAGCACGCTTAAGTTGGCTGAAGTTTCCGCCGCTGACTTTGACGCCGTATTTTACCCTGGCGGTCATGGCCCCTTGTGGGATCTTGCCGAAGACCCCTCTTCCATTACCCTGATCGAAGCGATGCTTGCAGCGGGAAAACCGGTCGCCACCGTATGTCACGCCCCTGGTGTGCTGCGGCACCCCAAGACTTCAGATGGAACGTTTGTGGTTCAAGGGAAAACAGTCACCGGTTTCACCAACAGCGAGGAAGAGGCCGTCGGACTGACCAAGGTCGTCCCCTTTCTGGTCGAGGACATGCTCAAGCAGAACGGTGGTAAATACTCAAAAGCGCAAGACTGGCATCCCCATGTTGTAACTGATGGCCTTCTGATCACTGGGCAAAACCCGGCTTCATCTGAACCAGCGGCCAAGGCCTTGCTGGAAAAGTTGTCCTGATCCGACAACCTAACAAACTAAGTAAAAATTAGCGTCTATAAGACACAAAATGGCCATCTGGAAACAGGCGGCCATTTCTTATTTGTCACGACTTCTAAGAAGAAAACCGGCTTATTATTTACAGAGGTATTCAGTAAGCTCTTTAATACACAAAATTATGGTCACCAGGGTTCGATCCTTGGTGGCCTTTTACTTTACTATGTAGTTCGGTGACATAAATGGGCGTCATCTACCGTCTTTCAACCGATTATATAACAGCTTAATATGAGGATTTCTGGAGGTTTGCTGTTTTTAGAGCAGTGAATCTAGTTGGCTTGGCTTTTGCAATTATTTAGCAATATATAAAGAAAACCGCAGAAAACCTTCGCACCACTGTTCGCCCCACTGTTCGCCTCCTGGCCTGTGGGGCTTTTTTTATTAAATATCAGGGTTCGTAAGAATTGATGAGGTTGGTTAAGTTTAGAGCCCTCAAAACAATGCGAGAGGATAAACAGTAAATATCCTCTCGCAAGAATCAAGCTCCCTACCTGGTTGAAATTTGTTCTTAAAACTCAAGACAACTGAGAATACTCGTCATTGGTATGGATGATTGGGTTCTCAGCCCCTGCTCCCGAAGTCTTTGCAGTACACGGAGGCCGTCACGTTGCTTATCCTGGAACTTTGACGATTGCTCTACCCCTGCTTTTCCCCTCAAGAATCAGTCCAATACGTTCCTCCAATGCTTCCAAAGAGGGTAATTCGGTAGTGATCTTTTCAAGACGGTCCAGCTTCCAATCAGAGGCGACCTTATTCCAGACTTTTATGCGCATATCCACAGGGCAGTTCACCGAGTCAACGCCTAGTAAGGTAATACCGTTTATTATGAATGGGAAAATCGAGGAGTGAAGCTCGGCAGCCCCGACATTTCCGCAGCAGGTTACGGCTCCTCCGTACTGGGTTGTTTTGATAGCCGTAGAAAGCACGTTACCGGCAACCGTATCAATGGCACCGGCCCAGCGTGGTTTCAAAAGTGGACGACCACTCTGATCATCGGCCTCTTCAATGCTAATTACCTCCTTGGCGCCGAGTTCAAGAAGGTACTCCGCTTCATCGACAATGCCGTTTACCGCAACCACCTCGTAGCCACTTTTCACCAGAATTGATAAGGCGATACTGCCCACACCACCCGTAGCCCCTGTCACAAGGACCGGCCCTTTGTCGGGGGTAATGCCACTGTTTATCAATTTGAAGCATGAGAGGGCGGCGGTAAACCCGGCGGTTCCGTAGATCATGCTCTCACGTAAAGTCAGGTTCTCTGGCAATTTGACAACCCAATGTGCCGGTACGCGAATATATTCTGCATATCCCCCAGATGTGTTCATTCCGAGGTCATAGCCAGTAACTAGAACCTGTTCTCCTGATTTAAATTTAGGACTGCTACTTTCTTCCACCACGCCGGCGGCATCGATCCCTGGCGTGTGAGGATATTTTTTCGTAACACCTTTGTTGCCTGAGGCAGAGAGGGCATCTTTATAGTTTAGAGATGAATATTGAACATTGATTAACACATCACCCGTAGGCAAATCATCAATATGCTTTTGTTTAATCTCACGAACGAAATGTTTGTCTGATACTTCCGTTACGACCATGGCCTTGAAACTGAGGTTATCCATTGTGCTCTCCTTGGAAGATGATCAGGTGATTGGCCTTTTTATTGGCCCGCCAATACATTCCAACTCTAACATAAATTTTGTCTACAAGATGATGGCCACCTAGATCCACTCCGAGTGGCCATTTACTATTTTTCAGGGGTTGTAATAATTTCGTATTTTAGCCAACCTGAGTACCCCAGAGCAATTCAAGAATATAAACAAGAAACCCGCTTCTTTGACTCCCACTGGTTATCGAGTAAAATTGGCACTGTCTTCTTTTCGTAAATTACTGGTTGTTTTTTTCTAGTGGAGGTTGCGTTCGATATTAGTGCAATCGCTTCGTTATAGCACCCGCAAGAAAAGTATAGAAGGAGGTCAATAATGCGCACCATTGCACACATCATTTTAATTTCTGCGTCTAGAGGTTAATTCTGTAAATCTTGAGGATCAAACGACTGGGCTCCAGAACTCAATGATTGAATCTAAGCTCACATCCTTTGAGATGTAAGTTGAAGGTACTGGGCGCCATGCCACGGCAACAAACTCGACGTGCTTTTGCATGCCCCAAAAACCCGAACAGCAAATTCCATAAGTCGATACATATTTCCTGCCCAAATGCCAGGGGCAGGGAAGTCGCCCGACTTCCTGGCGTTGACCCCGGTGGAGACATCATGATTCACGGACAGACAAATGGATGGGGATGGGTCTCGTTAATCGTGCAATTTTTCCCATGGACCGATGGCCGCATAGCGCTTACGAGCACAAATATGGATCGCGTGTGGAAGGCTGTAGATCCCGGAACGCCAATCGAAATAAGACCTTAGTTCTGCCGGGAGGATTTAATGCCGAAAGAAGATTTATGGCAAAAACCGAAGCAAGTAGTCCTTGCTGCAAAATGGAGGCTTCTCGTGAGACACTTCACCGTTTTTACAATAATGCTATCGATACTTTTACTGTCTACTGGCAACAGTCTTGCCCTGTCACCCAACTCCTCTCAAGCCAATTCCGCCACAACGACCAGTGACCCTGACATCCCCCTTGATGAGTTGGGTTTTATGCTTACTCCAATGACCAGCGACGAGCTGATTATTGAGGCTGACAGCTGGTTGGCTTTGCTTAAAGACACGGCTAGTAAAATCTCCAAAGTCCAACTCGAGGTCAAGCAAAAGAACCTGGACATTGAAAAACAGGAAGAGAAAGCAGAGGCCTCAACAAGTGAGAGCGCAGAGAAACAAACGGAAAAAGTCGTTGATGAAGAGAAAGAGGAAAAAATAGAGATACTGGAGGATATGAATGTTCTTCAAGCTCTAAAAATTTCTAGAATCGACCGCTTAAATGCTGTCCTCAGTGCAATTACACAGAAAGTTGGTATGGGTGAAGGGGGAAAAGAGCCGGAACAAATTCTTCCCTACCGTCGCTACATAAACGCTATCAGCGGCGTACAGGTTGACGTCACAGATATCTATGCCGCGTGGGTGAATATCTACGGCTGGATGGTGTCAGCCGAAGGAGGCATTCGCTGGTTGATGAATGTCCTCGCCTTCGTTGCGACGATACTCGCCTTCTGGGGGCTGAGCAAAATTGTCGGCAAAGCGGTCAAAAGAGCTCTCACCATATCCCCGAGCAACTCGACGATACTCAATGATTTCCTAATCAACAGTTCGCGCCGCCTGACATTCTTTATTGGTCTCCTTGTAGGGCTTTCAGCACTAGAGGTTAATATCGGACCGGTCATCGCTATCATTGGTGCCGCCAGTTTTGTCGTCGCATTTGCATTGCAAGGGACACTAAGCAATTTTGCAAGTGGCATCATGATTATGTTTTACCGGCCTTTTGACGTCGGTGACCTGATCGATGTTTCCGGGCAATATGGAACAGTCAAGTCAATGACGCTGGTTTCGACCTCCGTGATGACCCTGGACAATAAGCTGATGGTCGTGCCCAACAATGACATCTGGGGAAAGACCATCACTAACGCCACTAAAAGCCTTGTAAGGCGAGTCGATATGGTCTTCGGTATTGGCTATTCAGATGACATTGAGCAGGCCACACAGGTGATGGATAAAATCCTCACCGACCACCCCAAAGTCTTATCCAGTCCGGAACCGGTTGTAAAACTTCATGAACTGGGAAACTCCTCTGTCAATTTTATCTGTCGACCCTGGACTAAAACACCCGATTACTGGGACGTTTATTGGGATGTGACAAGACAAGTGAAAGAACGTTTTGATGCAGAGGGCATCACTATTCCGTTCCCACAGAGAGACATTCACCTTTACAACGAAACTCCCTAATTGTCTTTTTTAGATAATTAGAGGTGCAATGAAAAACCTGGATGATCTCCTCATGAAGATGTGAAAATTCATTAGTCCAGTTTAGATCCTCTGTGTCTAGCCAACCAAAGGCCCTCAAAGCTTTTAACTTTGAGGGCCTTATCGGTTTTTACAGTGGTAGAAGATCAACAGATTATACGGTCGGCTTATTTCTGATGATGCAGGAATAAGAATCATGCAATTTATCCGACAGAACTCTTTGAATTTGCTATTCTTTAAGAGCTGGTAATGATCTCGGAATTGCGGCTCGTTCAAACAGTAGGCTGTTCAGCCAGAAATGCTATGACGCGATTAACTGGTCGCTGCTACCAAAAGCGAACTTTTTGACAGGTATTTTTTGACGTCCTGTCTGCTTAATTAAAGACTCAATCACTTGGGAGATGAACTATGAAAATCCTTGTTTGTGTGAAACAAGTTCCGGATATGGAATCAAAATTCAAACTGAATGCCGAGGGCAAATGGTACGACAACTCTGACCTGGCCTGGCGGATGAATGAATACGACGAATACGCCGTAGAGCAGGCAGTGCAGTTGAAAGAGCAGGTCGGAGAGGCTGATGTCACTGTTCTCAGCATTGGTTCTGACCGCGTCAAGGAGTCAATGAAGAAAGCTCTGGCTATGGGTTGTGATCGCGGCGTTCATGTTGTTGACGAGGCCTCTTTCGCCAAAGACCCCTTTGAAATAGCTTCGATCATCGCAACTTTTGCCAAAGACAAGGGCTTTGACATGATCTTTACCGGCATGCAGTCGCAGGACCGTGGCAGCGCTCAGGTCGGCGTGCTGGTTGCCGAAATGCTCGGCCTGGCCAGTATCAGCACGATCGTCGAGTTTGCTTATGATAACGGTCAGGTCACTGTCCGCCGTGAACTTGAAGGTGGTCTCAAGGCGATTGTTAAAGCCAAGACACCGGCCCTGATGACCTGTCAACTTGGCTTGAACAAGCCGCGCTACCCAACCCTGCCGAACATCATGAAGGCCAAGAAGAAAGAAATGCTCACTGTGGAGGTCGCGACTCTACTACAGGCTGACGCCGTGCAGGAGACGACCAGGATGTACTTCCCCGAGAAGAAGGGTGGCGGAATCATCCTCGAAGGGGATGTCGGCAACATGGTCGACGAAATTATCACTATTCTCAAAGATAAAACCGGCGTGTTGGCCTAGGAGAGATAGATATGAAAGCTTTACTGGTCGGTGAATATAGAGATGGAAATCTGCTCGGTTCGACTTATGAGTTGGTTGCTTTTGCTGAAAAACTTGGCGCCGACAGCGCCATGTTCCTGGTCGGCAGTGAGAGCGACTTGCCTCAGTATAATGGCACCCTTTATTTCGCTGACATAGCCAAATACAGCGAATTCAATCCAACGGCTCACAAGCAAATGCTCCTTGACGTGATCGCTAAAGAACAGCCCGAGATGATTGTTTTCAGTCATTCCTCTTATGGTTGGGATCTGGCTCCGCGCGTTGCCCTGGCTTTGAAAGCCGCACAGGTATCGGAAGTCATTGCTGTTGTCGATGGCAACCTGGTGGTTCCCACCTGCAACTCCAAGTTACGCCGTGATGTGAAGTCGAAGACGGCTCAAACCGTAGTGACATTGCAGGGTGGTGCTTTCGGCCTGAGTGGTGAACCGAGTGGCGCGCCCACTCTTGTCAAGGTTGAGACGGATGCTGCCGCACAAGTTGAGTTCGCCGGTTACGAGGCGGTTGAAAAGGGTGGTGTCGATCTGAGTAAAGCTGAAATTATCGTCAGCGCCGGGCGTGGTATTGGCAAGCCTGAAAACATTGAAATGATTGCGAACCTGGCCCAGGCGCTGGGTGGTGAATATGGAGCCAGTCGCCCGGTTGTCGATGCGGAATGGACCGAGCACAATCGTCAGGTGGGTACGACCGGTCAGACCGTCTCACCCAAGCTGTACATCGCCTGCGGTATCTCCGGTGCGATTCAGCATCTGGTCGGCATGAAAAAGTCTGAATTCGTAGTTGCGATCAATACCGACAAGGATGCGCCCATAGGTGAGGTTGCAGATATCCTGGCTGTTGCTGACCTGAAAGAATTGGTGCCGGCCCTCACAGAGAAAATCAAAAGCCTTTAAACTCCTGATTGTCTTACCTCAGAGCCACAGAGGGCACTGAGGAAAGCAAATGTTAAGGTTTGACGAACTTTGAGTTTTCTCTGTGAACTCTGTGGTTCATCTTTTATAGACTTGCTCCGGTTTTTTGGTGTTGGCTGAATTGTAAAAGGAATTGATGACGTTTATGGAATTTACCCGAGAAATTTATTGGAACGTTGGTCATGGAGCGGGGACATTAGTCCCTATGTACGCCTTGACTCTGGTTGCAATAGCGGTCTTTGCCTGGGGCTTTCTGCAAAGACTTAAGGTCTATCGTCTCGGCAAACCGTTAAATCGCACTGATAACAGTGGCGCCCGGATCGTCGGATTGTTAAAAGATGTCTTGCTGCAGACCAAGGTTATGACCGTTCGTGGTCCAGGCATTGCCCACGGTCTCTTCTTCTGGGGTTTCTTCCTGTTGTTTATTGGGACTTGTCTGATTCTCCTGCAAGCGGATTTCACAGACTTGTTCTTCGATATCAAGTTCCTGAAAGGCACGTTCTATCTCTATTTCTCTCTGATCCTCGACCTGGCCGGCCTGGTCGCTGTTGTCATGCTGGCCGGTCTCTTTGTTCGTCGTTACCTGGTGCGTCCTGAGGGACTTGAAACCACAAAAGACGATGCCATTATGCATGGCCTGCTTTTCGCTATTCTGCTCACTGGCTTCTTTATTGAAGGCGCCAGGATGGCGGTCACAGAAATGGGGACTCCGCTGGCAAGCTGGTCGCCGGTCGGCCTGTTCTTTGCCAAGGCGATGGTCCCCTTGGGGGAGGAATCTTTAAAGAGCCTGCATGTTGGTTTATGGTGGTTTCATATGGTCCTGGTGGTCGGCTTTATCATGCTGATACCCTTCACCAAGTTCCGCCATATCCTGACCACCAGTGCCAACTCTTTCTTTGTTGATCAGGGCCCCAAAGGTATCTTGACGACTCTCGATCTGGAAGATGAAGCCGTCGAGACCTTTGGCGCGACGCACGTCTCGGAAATGACCTGGAAGGATATCTTCGATACCGACGCCTGTACACAGTGCAAGCGTTGCCAGGACCGTTGCCCGGCACATACGACAGATAAGCCGCTCTCACCGATGAAAGTTGTCAACCAGATTGGTGAGGTCGCTTTCAATCGCCCTGGGGACAATCTTGTCGAAACGGTGTCCAGGGAGGCTCTGTGGGCCTGTACAACCTGCCTGGCCTGTCAGGAGATCTGTCCTGCGTCGATTGAGCACGTCAACAAGATTGTCGATATGCGACGCAATATGGTTCTGATGGAAGGTGAGTTCCCGGGCGAAGAAGTTATGGCGGCTGCCGAGCATGTTGAAGTCAATGGTAACCCCCTTGGCCTCGGTTATGCTTCACGTGGCGATTGGGCGGAGGCCGTAGGCGTCAAGGCGCTTGCCGACGACCCTGATGTCGATATCCTCTATTTCGTTGGCTGTTACGCCTCTTTTGACAAGCGTAACATCAAGATTGCCACCAGCTTCGTTAAACTTTGCCAGGCGGCTGGCCTCAAGGTCGGTATCCTCGGTAAAGAGGAAAAATGCTGTGGCGAACCCGTCAGAAAGATAGGCAACGAGTACCTCTACCAGTCTCTGGCTGCCGAGAATATTGAGCTGATAAAAAGTTACAACGTGAAGCAGATCGTAACCACCTGCCCACACTGTTTCAATACCCTGAATAAAGATTACCGTGACCTCGGCTTCTCTCTGCCGGTCGAACACTACACAGTCTTTCTGGAAAAACTGGTGACCAAAGGAAGCCTGAAGCTCCGTAAAGACAGTTTTGACTGTACTTATCACGACTCCTGTTACCTGGGGCGCCACAACGATATCTACGAGCAACCGCGCGTTCTGCTTGATGTTGCTGGCGCTAATCTGGTCGAAATGGACCAGAACCAGAGCGAAGGCTTCTGCTGCGGTGCAGGCGGCGGTCGGATCCTGGCTGAAGAGACCCTTGGTGAACGGATCAACAACAAACGTGTCGGCATGGCGGCTGAGACAGGCGCCAACATGTTGGTCTCAAATTGTCCCTTCTGCCTGACTATGTTTGAGGATGGTATTAAAGGTCTGGGTGTGGAAGAGAGCATGGTTTCCAAAGATATCGCCGAGCTTCTGGTGGAAAGATTGTCTTAGCCCCCGCTTGTTCATTTTGAACGGATAGCTTGGGCTTGTTCCTCTCTTGGACCGCAACGCTTTACAATGAGGCCATAAACGATGAAGACGAGAATGACCGAACTTCTTGGAATCCAATATCCTATTGTGCAGGGTGGCATGATGTGGGTTGGTACCGCCGACCTTGCTGCAGCAGTCTCTAATGCCGGAGGCTTTGGAATAGTCACCGCCTTAACGTTTCCAACAGCTGAAGAGCTGGTCAAAGAGATTGCTCGCTGTCGTGATATGACCGATAAACCATTCGGCGTCAATCTGACAATCTTACCCTCGATTACTCCTCCTCCTTACGAAGAGTATGTGCAGGCAATTATTGAGAGCGGGGTAGGGGTTGTCGAAACTGCCGGCCGGAACCCTGAACCCTTTATGCCCGCTTTCAAAGCTGCCGGGATCAAGGTTATTCATAAATGCACATCGGTACGTCACGCATTGAAAGCAGAAGCGATCGGTTGTGATGCCGTCAGCGTTGATGGTTTCGAGTGTGCCGGCCATCCCGGTGAAGACGATGTAACCAACCTGATCCTGATCCCTGCAGTTGCTGCCAAGCTTTCCATCCCGATACTGGCCTCCGGTGGCATCGCCAACGGTTACCAGATGGCTGCAGCCTTTGCCCTCGGTGCGGATGGTGTCAACATGGGAACACGCTTTTTAGCCACCCAGGAGGCCCCTGTTCACGAGAACGTCAAACAGGCTATAGTCGATGCCGATGAACGGCAGACGTGTCTTATATTCAGGACATTAAACAACACGGTTCGTGTCTTTAAGAACAAGATCTCTGAACAGGTCCTTGCCATCGAAGCCAGGGACGGTGCGACTGATTTCGCAGACATTCAACCCCTGGTCGCAGGAACGAGTGGCCGAACCAAAGTGCTGGAAGAGGGGGATATCAACGGTGGGATTTGGACGGCCGGTATGGTGATCGGCTTGATTAACGATATTCCAACCTGCGATGTTTTGCTGAAACGCATTATTGCCGAAGCCAAAGAGGCTGCTGAAGTACGTGTCGGTATCTTCCTTCGTTAAGCTGCTCGCCTCGAGAGAGAACTGTACCGTTGCTGCATTGAGGACGGTATAGCCACTATAGACAAGGGGCTGGCCTATGAATCGGAATCGTTGAAAATCTTAGGCAGCGGGACAATTGATTTGAATTCCGAAAAAATAAATATCTTGCTCAGTTCCAAATCGACCACGACGTAAAGAGGAACCATTTATGATGGTATCAAGGGTGCGTGGGACAGTTGCGGTATTTTTACTGGTCGGGTTCTTCGGGGTCCAGAGTGTCTGTGATAGCGACGACATGGCAATAACAGAAGCTCCAGTCGTTGCTGGAGACCGCCAGTTGGAGCGATTTGATTATGACTCTGTTGTGCAGGTCGAGCAACTCATCAAAGATCTCAACTATACGCCGGAGGCCTGGCAAGCTGGTATCCGCGAGGTGCCCAGGCTCTACATTACCAATATCCCCCTGCATTGGCGGGAAAAGACTTCAAAGGAACTCGACGTACAAACAAAGAAGGGGGTCTTCTTCCAGTTCCTGGGGCCCCTGGTCCTGCACTCCAATGAACTTATTCAGGCCGACCGTGACCGAATTAAATTGATTATCAAGGCGCTTCGTTCAGGTGCTGCTGTCAGCTCCGAAGATCAGGCCTTCTTGCGTGAGATTGCGACTATTTACAAAGTTATCGAAGCTGAAGCTGACCTGACTGATCGCAGGCTACAGGACACGCTGCTTCGTCGGGTAGACACACTTCCTCCGTCCCTGGTTTTGGCCCAGGCCGCCGAGGAGAGTGGCTGGGGAACCTCCCGATTCGCCGCCGAAGGCAATGCTCTGTTCGGCATGTGGACTTGGAGTGGAAAGGGTTTGGTTCCGTTGCAGCAACGATCCGAACTCGGTAACTATAAAATCGCCTCCTATGAAACGCCGTTGCAGTCGGTTGTAGCCTACATGAACAACCTGAACACTCATCAGGCGTACAGGGAGCTGCGGGCTCGGCGGGCAGAGTTACGCAAGGCTGGACTCAAGGTGAGCGGGCGGGAACTCGCGAATACATTGAAATGTTATTCCGAACGAGGTCAGGCCTATGTCAATTCGCTACAATCACTTATAAAGAGGAACAAGCTCCAGCTAGCCGACGACGCCTACCTTGGCGATGGACCAACGATACTGCTTATCGCGGTTGGTGAAGGCGCCAATTGAAGCACATGCACTATGTTCTCCTGATAACGCGTAGAAACCCTCCTGCTTGATAATCTTCTCGGTCATGAAAATGGAAGAAATCCAATCCCGGCTTTCAGATAAAAGCGGCGATTGTTGAGGCTATCATTAAAGTACTAAAGTGGTTTTGATAGTTGCGTATATAGGGTATACCCTAATGATGGTTAGTTAAATAATGTCTCCTATGTTTGGTTACTTAAAGCCATCCAGGAGCGAACAGGGCAGAACAGATAAAAGATTACTGGAAACCTGAGAACCGGTCGAAATAGAGAAGAGGTTAGTGCTTAACCCATCACAAGATGCTGATCCTGAGGAACGGTCATGATTGAGCAGACAGCCGGTATCAGATGAAAAATTGGTTCGGTGGTTAACGTTAACAAAAAAGTTAACTCTGGTTCTGGAGGGGGTGTGAATTTAAATAGCGCGCCTATTCTTTCCATGTGACCAGGCATAGGGTTGACATCCACCGCATTGATACTTACTTTAAGCTGCACAACAAAGCCAAAGATCAATTTATTCTTCAGGAGGTAGCACCACCATGTCAGTAAGTAAACGTAAGTTCAAAGCTGAGGTTAACAAGATCCTCGATCTTATGATTCACTCCCTCTACTCGCACAAGGAGATTTTCCTCCGCGAGTTGATCTCCAACGCGTCCGACGCCATCGACAAAGCCCGCTATCTGTCGCTGACCGATAAGGCAATCAACCCGACAGGCGATGACTGGCAGATCGAGTTAATCCCCGACGTCGAGGCTGGCACACTGACAGTGCGCGATAACGGCATTGGCCTGACCCGCGACGAAGCCGCCGAGGCACTGGGTACCATTGCCCACTCAGGCACCAAGGAGTTTCTCAAACTACTCGAAAGCAGCAAGGCCAAAGACAACCCTGAGCTGATCGGCCAATTCGGTGTCGGCTTCTACTCCGCTTTCATGGTCGCCGACCAGGTCACGGTCCTGACACGACGTGCTGATGCAGCGCCCGATGAAGCAATCCGCTGGAAGTCTGAGGCCGACGGCAACTACACCCTTGAAGACATCACCAAGGATACGCGCGGTACCGATGTCATCCTCCATCTCAAGGAGGATGAAAAAGCGTATCTAAAGGAGTGGGAGATTCGCAAGGTCGTCAAGCAATACTCCGATTTCATCGAGTACCCGGTGGTTATGGAGGTGACCCGCAATCAGCCTGATCCTGATGACAAGGAAAAGTCGGTTGAGAAAACCGAAATTGAAACCCTCAACTCACGTAAGGCGATTTGGATCAAGGATAAGAGCGAGGTCAGCGAAGAAGAATACCACGAATTCTATAAGCACATTTCCAACGACTTCAACGATCCGGCCAGAACGATCCATTACCGGGCAGAAGGCACCACTGAATTCTCGGTTCTCCTCTACCTGCCGAAGGAACGTCCCTTCGATATCCACTATCAGGACTACAAAATCGGTCCGACCCTCTACGTGCGTCGGGTTCAAATCATGGATCACTGCGAAGCGATGCTCCCTCCCTATCTGCGCTTCGTCAAAGGGGTGGTTGAATCGGCCGATCTGCCGCTCAACGTCAGTCGTGAGATGTTGCAGGACAACAAGGTCGTCAACGTTATAAAGAAGAACATCACCAAGAAGGTTCTCGACACCCTGACGACCATGAAGACTGAGGACCTGGAGGCCTACACCGCGTTCTATGATCAGTTTGGCCGCATCCTCAAAGAAGGGATTCATAACGATTTCGAGCGCAAGGACGCCATCGCCGAGCTGCTGCTCTTCGAGTCGACCAAAACCGAACCGGGCAAGAAAATCACCCTTGCCGAGTATGTTGAGCGCATGCCCGAGGAGCAAAAAGAGATTTACTACATGACCGGCCCCGATCGGGCGACTGCCGAGTCTTCTCCTTATCTGGAAGTTTTCAAGGAGAAGGGCGTAGAGGTGTTGTTGATGACCGACGACATCGACGATCTCATTATCAGCAGCCTGGGGGCATACCAGGAGAAAGAGCTTCAGTCAGCCGTCAAGGGAGACCTTGATCTGGGTGACAACGATAAGAAAGAAGAGCAACAAAAGGAGTACAGCGACCTGCTGGCGTTGATGAAGGAGCAGCTCAAGGACGTGGTCGCCGAGGTGCGTGTTTCAGGACGGCTGAAGGACTCAGCGGTCTGTCTGGTTGCTGGCGAGCACGATCTCGACCCGCAGATGGAAAAGATGTTCCGCGCCATGGGCCAGAACGTCCCTCAGGGTCAACGCTCCCTCGAAGTCAATCCTGACCACCCGCTGATCAGCAAGATGCAGGCGCTCTTTGCCGCCGACGCCAAGAACGACCGGCTCAAGGAGTATGTCGACCTGCTCTACGATCAGGCGTTGTTGCTTGAAGGCGACCGCCCGCGTGATCCGGTGGCGTTTGCCAAGGCCATGTCGCAGTTGATGGCTGAGGGGGCATAAGACGTCTCAACTTTTCGAGTAGAACTGAACCGCCCGGCAGGATGAATGTCGGGCGGTTTTTTAATAATCAAAAATGGGTCTTATTCCCCGCAGCTTGCTGCGTTGTTTAACTTCAAAGCGACAACCTTTGTTTAGCCGCG
>NODE-406-length-15339-cov-6.06268_pt1 | contig 15339 bp, 11 predicted proteins | sample MGYA00139097_ERZ477577 | MGnify/ENA metagenome assembly ERZ477577 | reverse complement strand
AAAATGATATCATCACTATACCCATAAGGGCTTGGACTGAATAGATACAGGAAACACCCAAAGCTAAAGGGAAATACAGAACTGTTGACCCTCGATTTGGCAATGTTAAAGTCCAAGGGGCAATAGCTGATAACCTGATCAGGTATAAGTTTATTCACAGTTTTCATAGCAAGGTTGGAATTTACAAAGAACATCTTTCAATTTCACACCCTGTGGAATATATAATAGAAACTATTGGTAGTTACTGACAAACAACGTAATAGATAAATATGTTTACTAAATTTCACACTATTTTTAGAGCAGGTATTAACCTTTTGTTCATTGAGATATTCAGAGATTCAGGATGTGATAATTCGGAGTTATATGTAAGTATTACTGATCAACTCACAGCGAATTTCTTAATGGATTTGGGAGCTCACTCAAATCATCCAATTCATGTTGAAATACATCATGGGCAGACTTATCTAGAATCCGCAAAATCCCAAATACTAATGACCAATGGTACTCTTTTTATAGTTAAAGAACGCGATAGATTAGACGGTGAAACAGAGGAATTGATCAGGTATGCAAAAAAAGAAAGACGCGCGACGTTTATCGTCGATCTTGCATGCATCAGTGGGCGAACTTCTGTTGAAGCTGGAAAACTTATCCACAATGATTTCCTAAAAAGCTCGTTACAAACTTCTAATGATACTCTCGGGGTTCTTGGAGAGCAGGGTTTTACCGAAAAGCAAGAACACCAGTTGACATCTTGCCTTGGATTCATGTTCTGATTGAGAAGATGCTCAATCCCTATTCAATGATAAAAACATGTTTACATCTGAGGGATATTTTCACTCGACTATCTTAATTCAGTTTGATGATATGTGAGGAGAACTAAGTAGTTTGTGGCATTAGAACAATTAATCTTTAAACCTTTTTGGTAGATACGTATGCAACATCTCATCTTGATCATTATCACAACTGTTGCAATTGCGACAATTCTCAATGTAGTACTTAAACGTGTTAATATCCCAACCGTCATTGGTTACATTATTACAGGTGCAATCATTGGCCCTTTATTTCACGTTGAGGTCCATGGACATGGGGAACTTGAGCACATTGCTGAGTTTGGTATTGTGTTTTTAATGTTCACCATTGGTCTAGAGTTCTCTATTGCCCACTTGAAAAAGATGAGGAAGGAGGTATTTCTTTATGGTGTGCTGCAAGTCCATATAACGGGAATCATCCTGGCAGCGTTAGCAGTTTTGATTTTTGATATGCCTATTAGAACTGCTTTGATTGTCGGATTGGGTTTGGCTCTCTCATCTACTGCAATTGTGTTGAAACTCCTCAACGAGTCAGGAAAAATTAAAACTGATTATGGCAGAAATGCCTTAGGAATTCTGATCTTCCAGGATATTGCTGTTATCCCTATCCTGCTGATGATTACAATTTTTACCAATCAAGATAAGAGTCTGATAACGTTACTCACAGAGACGACGATAAATGCTATCATCGCCTTGCTGATCCTCATTGTGGTTGGTCGTCTAGTTTTAAAAAGCTTTTTTAAAGTGGTTGCAAACACGAACTCCAAAGAAATCTACATGGGCTCGATCTTACTCGTGGTTATTGGTGCATCCACTATTGCCCACAATTTCGGATTTTCATACTCTTTAGGAGCATTTATTGCCGGAATGATGATTGCTGACACCATTTACAAGTATCAGGTTGAAGCAGATCTAATCCCTTTTCGAGATCTACTGCTAGGTATTTTTTTCGTCTCTGTAGGATTGCAGATTGATATCACAGTTGTAATTCAAAACATACTACCGATCCTCCTCTTGGGATGTGCTATTATGTTTGTAAAATCAGTGGTGACGTTCGGTATTTTAATTTTTAGTTGCGACAAAAGAACATCCCTTCGCTCCGCTATAACACTAGCACAGGTTGGGGAATTTTCGTTGGTAGTCTTCTCTTTGCTTCTCTCCAATTCGTTAATGGATTCGACATCGGTTCAAGTTGTAATGGTTACGATCGTTCTTTCAATGATAGCTACTCCATTTCTCCTGAACTACCAAGACAAGATTGTCAATTTGCTGACAAGAGGCAGCATAGTTCAAGACATCCAGGAGCAATCCGAGATTGTAGGTAATTATGTTATATTATGCGGCTATAGCGGGTTTGGCCATACAGTCTCACAGAGACTGGATCAATCTGATATCAACCACATCATAGTTACTGACAGTACGGATGAATACATTCAGGCCCGAGAAGACGAAAAAACAGTTATTTTCGGGGACCCTGCTGATCGGCAATTGTTAAACAAACTCAACATATCAGATGCAATGAGCATTGTGGTCGCAGACGAATTCCAAAGAGTTAAACAGGTAAGTGCAGCTGTTACCCTAATAGACCCAAAGCAGAAGATTATTGCAAAGGTGGCAAATGAAGAAGAGAGTAATGAACTAAGAGCACTCAATCATGACTTTGTCCTTGATGGTAACAATCATGTAGCTGGTCTGCTTGTTGACGAGATTTCTAAGTCCCAAATGCTTACTAAGGAAACAGCAAAACTACAATTTCTTAATAATTACTCCTCTGAAAATATGACGCAATCAATAGAGCTCATTAAAAAGGAACAGGCCCGATTGCTAGATATTATCTCTAATTCATTCATAGGGTTACGTGAGTATAAGGATATTATGCATCTAAAAGCCTTCCATATGTCATTTGATGCTCTTAGTGAGATCATTCGTAAGACTATCGAGGATGCGTTGAATCACAAGAAGCTGGCAGTTGCTGAATATGAACAAATTAACACCTTGTTGGATAATCAACGCTTACTTGAAAATACGAACGCTTCTATGGAAGGACTTGCCCATGACTTGATAAAGCTCAGAAACAGTGATCAAACAAAATCTCTCTCTAAAGCGACTATCGAGGGTCTAGATTTTATCCTTTTGACTCTAAAAGAGATAGCCACCCAATTTAATGAAAGGGAGATGCAGGTTCTTGAATCCATGACCAGCGCTGCAGGAGACGGACTATCCAAAATTCGTGAGTTTTACCTACATTCTGAAAGAGAATTGGAGCCGGATACAAAAGCGCTTTTGCTTTCTGCAACCAACTCTATCGACCAGCTACGTCAGTTATTCGGTACGGTTGGAAACAATTACCGTAAACTGGCGATACACTAATACATTTGGGAGCTGAAGTAGTTAGATAGGGTTGAAGATGGTGCTCCGCTAAAGAACATAACGCCTATTATACTGAACAATTCATTCATATTTTAAAAAAATTTAATGGAAAAGGCGAACTGTCAAGAGGAAGGTAAATTGAAACGTAGTTAACGTTTTTGAAAACATCTAGTCGTTATTGAAATAAAGGAGATTGTCCATGAAGATTGAAACCCGTGATCAAAATGATATCAAGGTTATATACCTCGAAGGCGAGATGGATACCATCACATCGCCTGAAGTTCTCAATGAACTCGATACCCTGAGAAATAGTGGCGTTAAGAAAATGCTTCTCAATCTTGAAAAGCTAGACTTCATTAGCAGTGCAGGATTGCGGGTACTATTAGCGACTACTCAACAACTGAAGACTGCGGGCGGTGACCTACGTGTTTGCCAGCTCAATAGAGAAATTAAAGAGGTATTCGATATATCTGGGTTTTCGACACTGTTGATGATTTTTGACAACGAATCTGAAGGTCTTTCAAGTATGTGATAAGATTCAGTTTGAAGAAGTTTGTAGCAGATGCTTGTCTCATTAAGGAGATAGTTCGTTAGGATACCACCTGATTCTCTTAAAATGTCGAGTGGAAGGTAAACTGATTTGTATTAAGTTCGACTTGAACGTTGTATGACAACATTTAGGACACGCCACTTCTTAATGACTTTTTCTGTGCCATGTTGGCTCATTTAATCCATACCCCGCTAGATTTGAGACCAACATGGCACAAGGATTGTCTTAGGAACAAACAGTTTTATTTAAAATGGCACAAACCTGATATGGATCCATATTGGCTGAAGGGCGGCGATCCTCCAGATATCCTTTACCTTGTTTTACAGTCGGTAGTGGTATCCTGATGGAGCTCCTCGATCACTTACTCCATAACGGAATTCGTGTATAGAGCAAGTTTCATGGAGACCTGTGAGACGCAGGTCATTATAGGCTCCATACACTGCGACATGCTCCTCGTGTTTTTCTCCTAGTTTTTTGCAAGCAGCCTCAACTACAGAATATCCCCATCTTTTAGTTTGAAGTAGAAACCCCCACCCTCAGGGTGGGGTAATAGGGGCTGGCTAAGCCGGTCCCGTATGGGCATGGCCTAAAAGGCCGCTCACTGCTATCCTTACATCGAGTTGTTGCCGCAACATCGATAAGTAAGGAGGACGCAGTGAGCAGATTTCGTAAGTTATCACATTCGCTATGGCATTGTCAGTACCATATTGTATGGGTACCGAAATATCGATATCGAATATTGACAGGAGCAATCAAGGAGGCGTGCGAAGTTGGAATACATGCAATCAGTGGATTCGCTGGTTGCGAGGTTGTTCAATTAAATGTCCAACCGGATCATGTACATCTTGTTGTAATGGTTCCACCGAAAGTATCAATATCTCAGTTTTTGGGTAGATTGAAAGGTCAAGTATCGATGAAACTATTCAATCAATTCAGATATTTGAAGCAAAAGCCATACTGGGGGAATCATTTTTGGGCAAAGGGGTATTGTGTTGACACGGTTGGTCTTGATGCGGGCATGATACGTAAGTATGTCCGCTACCAGGAGAAGCAAGAGAGGCAGGTTGAACAGTTACGATTGTTCGATCAGTAATAACTATGCGGCACGACTCGTGAGCCCGCCCCCTTTAGGGGGTAGGGCTTTGTCCCCCCTATGGGGGGAAATATAAAGCCGCACCCTATGGGTGTGGATCTTTACTTTTAATTTGAAACTCCACACTATTAAACAGTTGGAAAAATGATATCTAGAGGGCATATAATGCAGATCTGTGGTAAAAGACTGGGTATTCTTGTCTATAATCCTGTCCAAGCCGATAGGACAGACTTCCAGTAACGGCCATTTAAAAGTCCCTGCCGCTTATCGGTATTAAAGATAAGTATTGGGAACATTCTATTTTGAAAGAGATAATGAGATGCTGAGCAAAATATTTCCTCCGTTTTCGGAGACACTACGCGAAAAACCTCGAGATATGCTTTTTGTCGCCCATGAAAAACCGGACTTGGCGACTACGCTTGTTTCTGCTTTCCAGCACGTGCTTATCATTCTTATGCTGACAGTTTACGTTGTCTTTGTTGGTCAAGAAATTGGTCTTACAGGCGCTCATCTCCGCAGTTTTGTATCAATAGAGATTGTTGTAGTAGGAATCATCACGCTCCTACAAAGTTTAAAAACCCGTTTCAGTTCAGGCCACCTGATAATTCATGCTCCTAATCTTATGAGCATGGCTGTATTGGGTACCATTGTTCTAAATTTCGGTCTTGGTGCAGCTGCGGGTGCATACCTTCTTTCGGGTGTCATTGTTATAGTAATGGCCAGATTCCTGCCGAAACTCCAGAAACTTTTTCCCCCAGAGGTCACCGGGATTTTGCTGGTACTTCTCGGACTCACACTCATTAAGGGTGGAGCAACTGGTTTTACGGGCTTAAAGGATGGTATCATAGATTGGTTTGCCTTCTTAGTTGCGATAACGACTCTCGGAACCATCGTTGTCATCTCCGTTTGGACATCTGAAAAAATACGTGTATTTGCACTTGCTTTTGGAATCGTAGCCGGTATGGGTATTGCTGCAATGTTAGGTGTTTTTGGCCTTGAGCAGATAAGGCATGTCACCAATCAGCCATTCATAGCACACCCATTTGAAGGATACCATTTTCCACGCCCAACCTTAGTGTTTGGAGCCGTCTTACCGTTACTTATCATTGAAATCATTTCAGCAGTCGGCAGCATTGGTAAAGGGGTCGCTATCGATAAACTCAATAACGCGAAATGGAAACGCTCAGATCTTCTCATGATTGGAAGGTTGGTAATGTGTCAGGGTATCGGTGTGTTGTTGAACGGATTAACCGGCACCCCTTCAACTGTCACGAATGCGGCCAATATCGGTCTGGCTCATTCTACCGGAGTTGCAGCACGACGGGTGGGAGTCGCTACAGGTATTATTTTTATTGTCGCAGCATTCCTACCTATGCTTTCAACCTTCATAACAATTATTCCACGCCCAGTCATGGGTGCAATAATTATATATACAGCCGGCTTTTTGATAGTAACCGGCATGCAAATGATACTATCTCGGATGATCAATAACCGACGCATGTTTATGGTAGGAATAAGCATTACTGTGGGAGCAGCAATTATCCTGATACCTGAGCTTTCCTCAACAGCCCCGGTAAGTCTTAAGCCTATCTTGGGGTCAGGACTTACCATGGGCTTTTTAACTGCTGTTATTTTGAATCTGATTTTTCGAATTGGCATTACTCAAACTGAAGAAATAACGTTAAATGGCCCGGAGGAAAGTGGAAAAGCCACACGTTTTCTAGAAGATTGCGGTGTTTCCTGGGGTGCGCGACATGATGTAATTACCCGAGCAGGCAGTTCGGTGGTGGAGGCTTTGGAGGTTTTGCACGAAGGAAAATTAATGAAAGGCCCAGCAAAGCTTCAAGCTACCTTTGACGAGTACACGGTAAAACTGTCCCTGAACTACCCTGGGCAGGGTGCATATTTTGCCAAGTCTCAATCTGTTGATTTAAAGGAACTAATGGAAAGTGGTGAAGGAATGGAGGCTCTTGACGCTGCAATGTCTAATATTTCGACAAGGCTTATACAAAAGCTTGCAGATGTTGTGAAAAGCGACGAATCAGATAAGCGGGCCACCTTGTATTTACAGTTTATTCACTGATCAAAATGATTTAGAAGTACAGGTTTCATGCTATAGCTGGCGATTACCTTCTGCTAAGATCATTGGATAGATAAAGGTAATAGATCAAATCAAAAATAAGGAGTTGCATAGATGAGTATGCTGCTAGCAAAGAAAGAGGGGGTTGTTGTTGTAATGCCGGGAGAGCAACTTGATTCCAATTCATCACCGGAAGCTGAACAGCTTCTTGTTAGAGAGATAGAGGCGGGCGAAACTAAAATCGTGATGGATTTTTCAAAAACTGATTACGTTTCCAGTGCCGGGCTAAGAGTTATTATGATGGCTGCGATTCTGCTCAAGAAAGAAAATGGTAAAATCGTATTGTGCAATAGTAATGAACAAATATTTGAAGTACTGGAAATCAGTGGTTTTCTTAAGATTATGGGGCATTACCCAACTTTTGAGGAAGCTGTGGCAACAATGGCAGATTAATGAACTTTAGATATCCCTAAGTATTACAGAGGGCGATACAGTTTATTAATATCGCCCTCTGTTTAAAATTCTCCGATTATTTTTTATTTCTTTGTGTGCGTGGCACGCATGGTTTGGGCCAGCTCTTTGATCTCACCCAGATCTTTGGTCATCTCGTTCCAGCCATACCAATAGGCGTAGTCAGGGTTTACATGGAAGAAGCCTTGGTAAGCGCGCATCCTATGTTAAGAATATTAAGCAAAGCCCCTCCTAATGTGACTCCCAGTGTTTTTTTATTCCACCTCTCCATCTATTTGTTAAACTTCCAGCATCGACTCCAAGATCATATCTGCAGAGTTGGCTAAATGATCAGCTTGATAACCTCAAATACAGTTCTGCTTATTGACTAAAACTATCGAAACAGCATCTCAATAAGTTTTTGATTACAGTACAATCCAGCTATTCAGTAGCGCGTATAACAAGACAACAGTCAGAAATACGTATAATTTTGGCCCTGAAACAAACGATTGTTCACGCTGTTTTTGCCAACCAAGGGCAAGAAGCGTTACCACACCAATGAATGTGCCCAACCATATTACACATAATTGTATAAAGGCCAGCAAGGGAATACCTTCGCTGGACAAAAGCGTATTAATAAGGTTTTGCGGAGCTGATGAGATAACGACAAGTGTGTCAAGACCAGCAATGTGACCAAACTGGAACGCTGCGAATGGTCCCCAGGCAAGAAGCAACAATACCAGGGTGAGTCGGGTGGTGTTCAGTATACTATTTTCGTCATTTCCAAATATCAGTTTTGGAAATGTATATCGACAGATGGCAGCCAGCAGCAGAGCCCCCACTGTTGCTAAAGTGAGGACCGACGGCCCCATCATTATCGGAATACGATCTGAGGCGATCAGGAAGGGAGAAATGAAGAAGAAAACGAGGGCAAAATAGCCAATGGTTTCCTCTATATCAAGCTGTTGCCATATCCTGACAAGAGGTGGTCGCAGGTACAGCCTTGCTGAACCGTGGGGACAGCTCTTCAGGCAGGTGAAACATAGTTTGCAGATATGGGCATTTTTGGCAAAGAGTGGATGATGGAAGACAGGGCATCCGGGGTATTCGTCAGATCCCTTGTTACAGTTATGTGTAGTACATTTGGTAGCACACACATTCGGCGTTGATCGAACAAAGAGGGTTGCCGACAAGGCAAAGATGCCACCAAAATTCCCTAACGGGCAGAGGTAACGGCACCAAGTTTCGCGTTCATAAAATAATGCAAAAATGATTGCCAGAACAATGAGTGTTACAAGGAGAAAACCTGTAGGTTTAGGGTTGACTGTCATATGAAAAAATTGTTCAAACCAGATAATGCCAACGAAACCAACAGGAATCAGAAATGGGGAACTTTTTTTAATAAAGGCGGGGGGTGATTTTGCAAGACTCCATACTCGATTTGCAATACGCCCGGCGGTAGACAAGGGGCAGACAGTACACCACACTCTGCCAAGTAGAAGGAATCCGAATACAAGAAAAATCCACCACCCACCCCATACTAGATCATTACCAATTATCCCGGTAATGTTTTCAGGAAATGCCAGAGTTAAACCAATCAGAGAGACAAAGAAAATCAATACCGCACCCCGGAGAAGAAACAGGCTTTTATCGCTGATGAGGAATTTTACCGGCGCAAAATCAGTCAGGTCGAGTTCATGGTCTGTTGCATGTTCGAGAGGACCCGTAAAAATAAACTCAGAGCGTATCGTATCAGTTTCTGCGACAAGGGCAGCAAGCTCGACAGCATCTCTTAACTCCTTGACATTATTCTGGTTGTATACTTTGGAAAGAAGCGCATTTTCTGCCCCCCTGGTAAACTGTTTTTTGTCAGCCTGTTCCTGCCCAGCAAGGAAGAGTCGTGCCAGCGGTAAGATATCCTTACGTCTTTTGTTAAGTGATGGGATGGGAACATAATTCTCAAGTAACAGAGTCAATAGCGTTTTATTGAAATTTTCCTGTTCTTTAAGTGTGGCGATGTCCAGGTTTGTTGTTACCACTATTCGACATCTGGGAAGTGTGGATGATCCGTCTGCTACCTGGCAAACATAGTCATGCACAGCCTCAAGGTTTTCTGAGTCCAAAGTATCAATGTTAAGAAGCAGCAGTGTGCCCCCTTCGGCAAGATGAACTGTTCCATAATCATGCAATGACTTAAAACGGATAAACTGATTGTCATCCGTCTGCTGCTCACTTGAACCGAACAGAGTTTCCTTAAATTTATGAGTATCCACATAATTGCAATCAAGCAAAATCAGTGGCGCCTGCTCACCACCGCCCTGCAGATTATGCATCTTTGCTGCGAAGAACGTTTTTCCGCTCCCTGACGGTCCTGAAAGCAAAACAGGATCATCTTTTTCTGACAATTCATTGATCTTTTTTACTACTTGTTTCATCTTTGGGGACTGGGCAACTATTTCCCCACCTGGTGGAGTTAAGGCATGTTGTTTGAAAGATTCACGCAGGAAACTTATGTACGTCTGATCTTCCAATGCGAGCAAGGTTCCGAATATCCTTCTCTCTTCATCATAAAACTGTCGAACGTGGATATTCACGACCTTCTGTTGACCATCAGCTAAGACCAATTCGATTGAATCAGCCGAAACAGGAGCCTGCTGATCATTGGCCTGCCTGATTTTTGTAACCAGCTCTGGTGAGAGGGTAAAAAGATCTATTAACGAGGTACCTTTAATTGCCTTGAGCGAGGTCTGAAGCATTTCTTCGGCGGCCTTATTGGCAACCTGAACTATACCGTCTCTATCTGTAGAGAGGAGCGCCACCGGCAGCATGGAGAGAAGAGATTTGGTATAAAGACCATCATTTATCAACCGACTCGCCTGGTGGATAACCAGATCCTGTAGATCCTGCAGATTTTCTTGTAACGCGTTATTTCGCACGGTTAGGTCATTTGGTTCCAATCGACACCTCGTATAGTAAGTTTTCCTTAAAACCGTTTCGGTACAGAATAATTTGCAGCAAAGACTGTTAATTAAAATTTAAGAACCATCTTTACGGGTTCTTCAGTTTCATCACCATGAGTACGATTATCGTAGTGGCCATTAATGCATCACCCAGAGCTGCCAGATAGATCATAAACGGTGACGGAGTAAGATTCGCGTTAACTAACAGAAATGTGACGGCAATCACCTTTGAAAATACAACAAGGATAATTGCAGCTCGAAATCGATTCATGTCCAGCACAGGCAGAAGATAAAAGAACCCCATCAGGAATAGGAAAATTCCCGCTTGTTTGATGAAGAAAAAGTTGTCTGGATTGACCGAGAAAAAAAACTGATAGAAAGGGACGGTAAAGAAATATATCGTACTACCAAGTATTACACTATGCACACCTACCAAGAGCAGAGTCACTCTCAAGACCAGAGAGACATTGGGAAATCGGTTAATACGCAAATCACTCATACTCTTTTCTTCGCTTGTCAGGAATAATAAAAACATCAATACCGTCTTCACCCATTTTGTTTTTATGTGAAGAACAGTGAGTCAATCACACACCTGCCTAGATAACTGCTGGATAATCTTCTTCAGTGAAAGCTCCTACGAGTATTCCGCTAACATGAGACCACAATCAACCGTCTGTGACTCCTGAATTTTTTAGCAGTTGGCCACCTAATACCTGAATTATTAATTTATGCAAATCAACCATTAAAGACTGATTCTCGTTCTCAAGTTTCTCACGCTCTGATGCTGATAGCTTGTAGACAACTCCATTCTTGGTTACCACAGCATCATGTGAAGCATGATAACCGAGAAACGCTCCCAACTCACCTGTTATAGACCAGGGGCCAAGTGTTCTGACGCCCTGTTTCTGACTTTCTCCTTCAGGTTCGAACAACACCACTTGCCCTCGAGATATAAAGAATAAATCAGAGTTTTCTTCTCCCTGTTTATAAAGCACATCACCCTCTTCAACTGAGCGTTTTTCAACATACTTACCCGCTTTCTCCAGAACAGTTTCGAAAAGAACCTGAAGCTCTAAAGCTGCCATTACATCACCAAACACAGCTTGTAAAAATTCGTCCCCAACGTGTGACCCATCTTCTTGCAGCTGCTGCATCTTCTCTTTTTCAGTAACAAGAATTTCATCCTCACACCATTCAAGGGTTTCATTCATGCTCCTAAAAAAATGAAGTCTCGGATAATGTTCGTTATCAATTCCGTTTACATCAAAGAGTTGATATGCACTTTCTGGCAAGCTAACTAAGGCGAGAGAAATAGTATTTTTTTCAAGGTGTTGTATTAACTTTTCAAAGCTCTTAACTGCTGATGAATCAATTCCTTGTACCAGGTTCATATCCAACACAACATATTGAATATTTTTCTTTTTTTCAGCAACCATGAGCTTTACCTGCTCATATAGGCTGTTTGCCGTCCCAAAAAAGATAAATCCGTGTAATTGGAGAATGAGAGAACTCTCTTTGTTATAATCGAGCAGGCGTTGATCGGTAATAGGCCGGTCTTTATTACTACGTAGCCTTGCCACGTCGAGAACATTTTTAATGATATTTATGGAGCTGTACCTGAAAACAAAAATCACCACAGAAACAACGATGCCAATGCCAATCCCCTGAAGAAAGCCAACAAACTCGACAATAAGAACGATCAGAAAAACAATCGCATAGTCAACTTTTGGCATTGATTTGCGTAAATCAACGAGCCACTCCCAGAGCATTGACAAACCAAGATAGAGAGGCAGGCCGCCCGCTATAAATTTTGGAAAAAAGGTAAGAAACGAACCACCAACAAAGAAAATGCCGAGCAGGAACAGGCCATGCAAAATACCGACTGTCCTCTTCTTGGCTCCGATCCGGGTCGCCAGTGCTGTCTGACTAATAAATATGTAACTGGCCGGTGCGCCTAGGAAACTGATTGCGATATTAGTGAAACCGGTTGCCTTGAGATCTCGATTCATATCGAGATCTCTTCCGGCAATCAATTCAATTCCGGTAGCGTTTAGCAAAAGGGAAATGACACTCAGAACAATGATAGTAGAAATACCACCGGCATGAGTCAAGACAGCACCCCAGTTCACCAACGATATATCTGGGAATTCGGTCGATTTCCACAAGGCCTCATCCGGTAGCGAGCCTAGTAACCAGCCACTGCTCTGCAAATCAGCAGTACTATAACCCATCAATTTCGAAACTATCAGGAAGAGCAGGATACTACCGATGATTGTCCCGGGCATGACGAACATGCTGGAAGGAAAATAACGGTTCAGCAAAAGTAATCCAACACCAAAAAACACACCACACAAGAGTTGGGCTAAACTTACCTGACTTAGAAAATTGCCTATGTTAAGGATATCGAATGTGACATCTGTTGATACTTGCAATCCACCTTTAAACAGTAGCCACCCGGTAGCAGCAAGGAAGCCTCCCATCACCGGATAAGGTATGAACCTAACCAGATTACCAAGCTTAAAATAGCCGAGAAGAACAAGAGAGGTGCCTGTCAGAATGGTTGATAAGGCAATAGCCGCAAAGATATTTGCAAACAACATCTGAGGATTATCATTGGACAATATTGTTGCGAGCGATGCCGCAATTAGTGCAGCGATGGCAACGGGAACATCTTGTATCATCGAGATAGTCCCGGCGTAGGATGAAAAAGATGCAAGACAGATACTGACGATACATCCTCCCAGTAGAAATAGAGCAACCGCCGTTGCAAAATATTCGGGACATGATGGGGTGAAGATCAAAGAAACGTATGAAACCACGAAACTCGTGTTTAATACTCCAAATATTCCCATTGCTGTCAGATTTGATAAAACCTGATTCCCACTTCCCTTTCTGTTTGACTCTACATCACTCATACTATTCTGCCCCTGAACTAAAATGGTCTTAAGGGTTACATGCCCAAAATACCTTTAGCCTCATTATCAAAAACCATTAAAAGTGTCGAAAAACCGGAAATGTCAAAGACCTCCTTGATCTCTTTATTGAGCTGACATACACGCAAGTCTCCGCCGGAGGCTTTCAACTGTTGGGCAGTTGCAAGCAGTACCCGTAGTCCTGCGCTGCTGATAAAATCGAGTTTTTCTAAATTCAGCAACATTTTTTTTACGCCGCTGTTCCGCAAAGCATCCAGTTCGCTAAGCACCTGTGGCGACGTACTAGTGTCCATCTCGCCTATAAGATAAATGATTTTAATGTCATTTTCGTCACGGGTTTCGATGTTCATATTTTCTCTCCATTAGTTTTTAAATTATCAACATTTTTTACTAAGCTAACTATGTTTCTCCCCACTTTTCTTTGATAACTGGTCTTGTCCAACAAATTTTTAACGAGATGTATTCCGAGGCCTCCAATCGCACGATCTTCAAGTGAGTCGGAAAGTTCAGGTGGTTGCCCAATAAAAGGATTAAAGGGAATTCCGTCATCAGAAATCGTCATGGTTAACTTACCCGGGATTAAATGACATGATATTTCAATTTCATGATCGTCGTCATCTTTATAAGCATAGGAAATTATATTGTTCAGCAGCTCATCAATTATGAGGTTAAACTGTCTTCTTAACTCAGTTGTCAGTTGATTTCTCTCTATAAACTCGTTGAATAGATTGTTAACTGTTCTTATTTCTGCCAATTGATTGGTAACCGAGACTTCAAATCTGTCTACGTGGAAAGATGCTGCATCAACTTCATAGTGAAGTGCCATAAGCGTAATATCGTCAAACTGCTCAGCTGTTCCTTCAAACTGTATGATTTCTGAGAAGACTTTTTCGACTACTATTTCTGCATCATCAGCTCCTTCTGCCGCCAGAAGACCTTCAAGTCGATCCTGGGTGTAAAACTCTTTATCACTGTTTCTCGCGTCAGTGAGACCATCGGTATAGATAAAGAGCATGTCCCCCTTGTTAAGAAAAACTACATCCTCTTTATATGCAAGTTCAGGCAACGCAGCAGCAACTGGGCCATGAAACGCATCAAGCAATATAGTCTCACCATTATTGCGGCGTATTATGGATGGATTGTGACCAGCATTTGTATAGGTGAGTTTACCAGTAGATATCTCGAAAACTGCCGTAAACAGCGTTACGAACATGAATTTTTTGTTATCCCTGTTGAGTTCATCGTTCACTCTGGTAATTATGCTTGCAGTACTAAGGTCTTCCGAGGCACGTGCTTTCAGTAGTGTACGGGTAACAGCCATAAACAATGCAGCGGGAACCCCTTTTCCTGACACATCACCAATGGAGAGACAGAGGTGATCATTGTCGATAAGAAAGTAATCATAAAAATCACCCCCAACTTCTCTGGCTGGATGGAGTTTGGCATGCAGTCCAAACTCCTTTCTGTCAGGAAAAGGTGGGAAGACCTGTGGGACCATGCTCATCTGAATGTCGCGCCCAACCAGGAGTTCATCTTCCATCCGCATCTTCTGCGCTTCAATAAGGTTATACGCAGATTTCAACTCATCTCTTTGTTGTTTCAACTCCAGGTGAGCTTTTACCCTGGCATGTACAATCGGTCCTGAGATCGGTTTCGTAAGATAATCGACTGCACCATACTCCAATCCTTTCGTCTCGTCGCTTGTCTGCCCCATTGCAGTAACGAAAATAATCGGTATATCCTTTGTCTTATCATTTAACTTCAATGTCCTGCAGACCTCATATCCATCCATTTCAGGCATCATGATATCAAGTAGTATAAGGTCTGGCGGGTTTGCTGATTCAGCAGCCTTCAAAGCTTGTTTGCCACTTATCGCTGCCATTGTTTTATAATCGTTCTTGAGAAGGTCATGCAGAACATTTATATTCAATCGTTCATCATCCACGATGAGAATTTTTTGCTTACTTTCTGACATTTATAATTCCCTAACCTTATTTTTGAGTAGTTTTAAAGTGTCTTGTGCCTCTTCAAATTCAAAACCGCTTACCTGTTTGACCAGTGTTGAAGCCACTCGCTTCAGATCAGGCGATTTCC
>NODE-405-length-15345-cov-6.90804_pt1 | contig 15345 bp, 14 predicted proteins | sample MGYA00139097_ERZ477577 | MGnify/ENA metagenome assembly ERZ477577 | reverse complement strand
TGGCGGGCTGATCAGGGAGTTGATGTTCGCGATGAAATGAACAGAGAATGGTTGCGCCTGGTTATGCGGCGGAAGTCATTTGGCCTCCAGGCAACGCTGTCCGAACAGGCTAAGCGCATGTTCTTTATGGCCTCAACCGATTTATCCCATTTCAGACGATTTATTTTTGAGAGCTCTTTTCTTGATACATATGAACTTGATCCTGAGGTCGTGGAAAAGATACGAGAAGATGATGTCGAGCTGATGCATTTCTCCTTTGATTATCTTGCCAACAGTATTTTTGGTACCCAGACGCTCAGACTTAATGAAGAAAAAGTTAAAGAGAAAGTAAAAGAAATCAAAGCACGCCAGGATGATGCAGTGATCAGTGCTGTTGAGGAATATGAGGAGCTGAAGAAAGAACTGGACGTAAAAGAATAAGCTGGCTCGTTCTTACCTGAATTAAAAAGACTGCGAGGGTTTCTATCCCGCAGTCTTTTTTTATGTGTGGGCTTCCCCCGTCAGAAATTCCAGTTATCCTGGAATCGTTTTCATGACCGTCTCCATGCATATTTTTCTTATCTATATCCATCTATTGTGATACTTTGTAAAATCGATTTAAGAGGTTATAAACTAACCTACAGAATAAATTCGTCTGTTTGTGTGGAATGATCGGAAAAAAGTTCTCTGATAAAGCAGTTTCAGACCTGTTTGCTGATTTGGCAGAGCATGACCGTTATGTCTTTCTGGACACCTCGCTGCCCGATCAAGAGAACCGGGAATCTCTGCTTTTTTCCCAGCCGTTGAAATTATTGCAGTACCGGCCTGGTGAAGACCGAAAATATTTTTTTGACCAGCTGCAGCACTACCTGGAGCAGGGATATTACCTGGCCGGCTGGTTCGGATACGAGTTTCTTCACGACCATTTGTCAATACCCTGCAAAGATACAGAGAGTATCACTGCCAGTCTGGGCATCTACCACCAGCCTGTTGTTTTTAACGGTAGCAGCAGTGAAACAGATTTGTCTTCGGTTAATGCGAAGCGGGGGCACTCTCAAGCATACAGGCTGAAGAATCTGTCACCGAACATGGAGCAGCAGTGCTATTGCCGGGCAATCAGAACGATACTCGAATACATTGCCGCAGGGGACACCTACCAGGTAAATTATACCTTTAAATTTTCTTTTGATTTCGAAGGTTCAATCGCCGATTTTTATACTGATCTCAGAAGGAGCCAGCCGGTTCCCTATGGCTGCTGTATTAGAGATGGCGACCACTATATAATGTCATTTTCGCCTGAATTGTTCTTTCGTGCTGACCGGAAACGGATCTATGCAAAACCTATGAAAGGCACCATGAAGCGCGGTCGAACCAGCGAAGAAGATGCCAGCCACCTGCAATTCCTTTGCAATGATGAGAAGAACAGAAGCGAAAATGTGATGATTGTAGATCTTTTGAGAAATGATTTGTCACGGCTTGTTGAGGCAACGGGCGGAGGCTTTGTAAACGTGGCTTCACTGTTTGATGTCGAGCGTTATCAATCAGTTTTTCAAATGACCTCGTCAATCGTTGCCAATCGCCATTTTGAAGGCAGTCTCACTCCGGAAGAGATGCTGCAGGCACTGTTTCCATGCGGATCCGTAACCGGTGCCCCCAAAATAAGAACGATGGAAATTATTGATGAGCTTGAAGAACACCCGAGAGGGGTCTATACCGGAGCGATCGGTTATTTTTCCCCAGCGGGAAAAGCTGTTTTCAATGTGCCGATTCGTACGGTTGTTCTCAACGGCAATAGAGGGGAAATGGGAATTGGTTCCGGAATTGTTGCGGATTCGTCGCCGGAAGATGAATGGCAGGAGTGCCTTCTCAAAGCAAAATTCCTGACCAACCCGCTCCCGGAGTTTCAACTCATTGAGACCATGTTCCATAGTCGTCAGGACGGTTATCTGTACCTGGACGATCACCTGATCAGACTGCAGCGTTCGGCATCCTACTTTAATTTTCCTTGTGATAAGGATCATATACAGCAGAAACTTGAGCAGTTGGCAGATACGCTCCACCAGGGAGCATGTCATCGAGTCAGGTTGACGCTCTCTTCGGAAGGTACGATAGATGTGACCACCGCAGCATGTGAACCTCCTGTTGATTTTCGTCTACCCGACAGCGGGGAGCATAGTCTATCTCAGCCGGTGCTATTCGATTTTGCCGAAGAAAGGACAGATAGCTCTCTGCCGTGGCTGTTTCACAAAACCACCAGGAGAACGCTGTATAATCAAACACTCGGGCGAGCGCAGGCTGCTGGCCTGTTCGATGTCATTTTCTGCAATGAACGGGATGAGATAACCGAGGGATGTATTACCAACATCTTTATTTTAAGGGATGGTGTCTACTATACCCCTCCTCTGGAATGTGGTCTTTTAGACGGTATTATGAGGAAACAGCTGCTGGCAATAAAAGAAAAGATACCGGTATTTGAACGGGTTCTGTCCAAAACGGATATTCTTGAAGCGGAAAAGATATTTTTATGTAATTCAGTCCGAGGGGTTGTCCCTGCCCAAATTCAATGGGATGGCTAATCCTCGATCATGATTTTTCATTATCCTTCAGTGTATCATTGCTGAATCATCTTCTGCTGAAATCTGTGCCGGTGGAGTGACCAGCTGATACTGTTCTCCAAGACCCCTTACAAATGTCATGAATACGGAGGGGAGCGGGATGTCGCGATCTTTAAGCAGGATTCCGATTTTGTCAGCGGCTTCAAGGACATCGGTGTCATCTAACCCTTCATGACTGTCGCATAATGTCTGGACCCGCAATGCATCGGTGATATATCGCCGTAATCGTGTCATATTTGCAGCCAGTCCGAGTAATTCCTGTTCGATTATGGCCTTGTTCTTTTCTCTAAAGTGTACAAACCTGGTCTCCATATTTGGGGTACCGAACAACTCATTGGTTATCGCCCCCGTGAGCATGAGTTGTTCTTTTTGTTCCAAATCAGGGTAACGTTTGCCTATCTGAAGCCTCAGCTCCTTGAAAAAGACCATTTGAACAACAGCAACTCCTTCGCGAAGAGCTGCGACAATTTGCGATTTTTTCTGATACTGATTGGTAGACATCTAGATCACCATTTTAACTGCTGGATACTTTTGAAGGCGATCAAATATATCGAGCCTCATCTCCTCGTCTTTAACGGTAAGGGTTGCATTCAGGCTGTAATATTTGCCGCTGGAACTGACATTGGACAATACAATGTCAGGCACTTCAGGCGCGCAGGTGGTGAGAATGATCTCAGTCAAGGTCTGCCGATCCTCTCCAATAACTTTATATTCCCAGAGGCAAGGGTATGATATGTCCGGTTTTCTCTGGCAAAAAGAAGGGGTGGTATTTTCCTCAGTCATTATTCCTCCATGTTTCTGTGTCTGTGGTGATCCAAACAGATAATGAGAAGATGGTAAAAGTCAAGAAAAAGACCCGGCCAATTTGGGGTTGTGGGTAGAAAATATAAAACGATGGTGATATAGTTCTGGTATATTGTAATTTTCTTATGTTTTCATTGGCTTTGCATATTGTCAAAGTGCACTCAGGCCACCTTCCAGGAAGGTAAGGGGATCAGGAACAGCTGATGGCGGTTACACTTTCTTATGAACAGGAATTGATAGATGCAATTTCTGTCCCACTTTTTTTTCTTAATCTCCAGGGCGATTTTATCGGCTCTAATGATGCGTTTTCCCAATTTATAGGCAGGCCTGATAAGGAGGTTCGAGAGTCAGGAGTTTATAATCTGCTGGTAGATGGCAATGCGGTCGAGCATGAAGAACTAGATCGGATGCTGCTTGAGACCGGGTCCGTTGAACCGTTTGAAGGTCAGGCCATTGGTTCTGGTGGCCGGCGCCATTCTGTAATCTATCGTAAATCACTTGTGAGTGATGCCAGAGGTAATAAAACAGCGATCGTTACGACCATTGTTGATCTGGCCGATCTGAAAAACGTTGAGCGGGCTCTTGTCGCCAGTGAGTCACAAAAAAAAGCAATACTCGATGGTTTTCCAGGAATCATCGCCTTGTTTGACGTAAGTCTTTCGGCAATCTGGGTTAATGATACGGTCTGGCAGAGTATGGATAAGCCGATTGGAAAACTCTGCCATGAAATAATCTGCAAAAAATCGGCTGATTGTGAAAACTGCGCTGTCCCGAGAAGTGTAATCGATGGCCAGGTGAGGATTGGCACTCATCGGATTGAGCACGGCGGTGATGGTGATGATAGTTTTTACGAGGTTATTGGTACTCCAGTCAAGGATGGAAAAGGCAGGGTAGAAAGTGTTGTTGTTATCGCCCGTGATGTAACGGATCGTTTTCAGTTGGAGAGACAACTGCGCCATGCCCAGAAAATGGAGGCGATCGGCACCCTGGCAGGAGGTGTAGCGCATGATTTCAATAATGTGTTGACGCCCATCATGGGATATGCCGAGATATTAAAGCTGAAGATGCGCCAGGAGGGGTTTGAGGATCAGTCAGTTTATGATTACCTCGGAGAAATACTCAAAGCGGGAAAACGAGCCAAGGGGCTTGTTGACCAGATACTCGCCTTTTCCAGGTCCAATGAGCAGAAAGAAAGCCTCCAGTATCTTCATCCGATTGTCAAAGAAGTAATCAAACTGATGCGGTTAACGCTTCCTTCGACCATCCGGATTGAACAGGATATAGATCAGGACTGTGGGACTGTTTTTGTAGACCCGGTACAGATTCACCAGGTTCTGGTTAATCTCTGTACAAACAGTGCAGAGGCAATTGGCAGCGATCATGGTACGTTAATCATCAAGTTGAAGAAAGTGGAGTATGAACCAGTCAACGACCGCGGATGGGTACAGCTTATTGTTGAAGATAGCGGCTTTGGGATGAGTTCTGAACTGCGTGATAGAATATTTGAGCCATACTTCACCACAAAAGAAAAAGGCCAGGGAACAGGGATGGGACTGGCACTTGTACATAGTATTGTCAAACAGCACAGGGGGAGAATTGAGGTGGAATCTGAGGAAGGTTCAGGTACGACTTTTATTATCAGTTTTCCACGAGCTCATAAACTCACGCCTCTTCACCAGATTGTAAGCAGTGATGAGCTGGTCGGCGGAGAGGGGCATGTCATGCTTGTGGATGACGAACCCCAGGTGATGCAGGTGACCAGTGAATTACTGCAGAGTCTTGGCTATAAGGTGACGAGCAGGGTTTCTGCCACAGATGCCCTCAAGGATTTTCGTGAAAATCCTGATTCGTTTGATCTGCTGCTGACCGATCTGACCATGCCAAAACTTACTGGTGTGGAACTCTGTGCAGAAGTAAAAAAAATCCGTCCTGACCTGCCGGCAATCCTGTTTACCGGTTATTCAGAGAAGGTCAGTAAAGATTCAACTGATAAAGCCGGCATTGATGACTACTGCAAGAAACCGGTTTCCCTTAAAGAGCTCTCTCAGGTTGTCGGGCGCCTGATCAGCAAACCTGTCAATTGATCGAGTCTTTTTTTAAGGCGGCATGATTAATCAGGCTGATCTGGCTGTTTAATGTCCAGAAATCATAGATAATACCGACACCGAACAGTCCCACGGTCAACAGGTAGATGAGTCCTGTTCCCCATTTACCACAGTACATTCGGTGAATTCCGAAGATTCCAAGAAAGGCCAGGAGCAGCCAGGCGATATTATAATCAACCGGGCCGTCAATAAACCTGAAGTCGGCATCGCGGTTCATTGACGGAATCAGGAAAAGATCGACGATCCAGCCAATAAAAAACAGACCGAGCGTGAAGAAGTATATGGTCCCTGAGATCTGTCGACCGTAGTAGAACCGGTGAGCCCCCAGAAATCCAAAAATCCATAGAAAATATCCAATGAAAACCTCGTGGGTTTTACTCGTGCTTGTCATTTTTAGTCCTTGATAGAAAGTTTAAGGTGGCGAATTCTCGTTAACGCTGCAAGGATTGTCTCTTCAGCCAATGTCCCCGCTTCTATACCACACCATACGGCTTCAATCGCTTCACTCAGCAGTGAAGTTCTGTGATCAAGATTATTCCCGATGACGATCATGTCAATACCTGCAGTGAGTGATTGACAGATTGCTTCGCCGAAACCATAGCGATCGCTGACAGCTTTCATCTGCATATCATCCGTTACAATTACTCCGTCATAGCCAAGTTGTCCGCGAAGTATTCCGGAAACTGTCAGGTATGACAGCGTTGCAGGAAAGAGCGGATCCAGATTATGATTATAAAGATGTCCGACCATTACCATATCTGCCATTCTTCGATCGATGAGTTTGCGATATGGCAGGAGTTCATTCTCGCTCCAAGTGCTACTGATATCGACAAAGCCCAGGTGGGAGTCAGCTGTTGAACTGCCATGTCCCGGGAAATGTTTGGGGCACGAGAGGATGTTGTATTGTCGGTGACAACCGATCCATACTTCAGCACAACGAATGACCTGGGCAGGGTCTGCTGAGAAAGATCGTTTTACCCCGCCGATAATTGGATTGCTGCTATTGACATTGAGATCAACAACCGGGGCGAAGTTAACGTTTATTCCTGAATCAGAAAGATTTTTGGCTGTGCGCAGCGCTTCGAATCGAACCAGTTCAAGTGTTTCAGATCTGCCCATTTTTTCAGCACTGAAAATATCGAAAAAACCGTTTCGGGCGTTGAGACGTTGAACAAGCCCTCCTTCCTGGTCAATGCAGATAAACAGAGGTGCAGAACTGAGATTTTGCAGATATGAGGTGAGCTTTTTGAGTTGTTCAAGGGACTGTATATTTCCGCCTTTATCAGGATCAGAAAGGGATCGGTCAAAGAGAATGACACCTCCCGGGTTCCCAGCTTTGAGTCGATGCTCAAGGTCGCTGTCCGGGGTGATCTTGGCTCCCTGAAAGCCAATAATGAAGAGCTCGCCAAGCTGGTTTTTCAGATGCATCATTTTTTGTGGATTAATAACAGTAAATTCCGAAAACAAACAGAATGATCACCTAGTTTCTACCCTCTTTTTATCACGAAGGCAACTGGCTGGTCCAACTAAGAGCAATTCATCCTGGCTTCCATTTCCCGGGACTGGTGCCGGGCGAAAAACAGCTGTGTCAAAAAAATGACAAAGGGGCAGTGGCTTGAGAAAATAGTTCAAATACCAGTGGCCGAAACCGGCTATCAAGAACGTCATGGCCTGGGTGGCAGGTAGTTTTATTATTTAATAACAATAGTATATAGCGAATTCTGTCTTTTCATGTGTAAGGATTTTTATGCTTGGCATGTTATTTGCTAAATTATACTAAAGATTTAACTGGTTATACCGATATGTATCTTGAAGGACCCTGAAAAATGATTTTACCAGAGGAATAGGACAATGAACATTTTGACTGAACAAACTGATATGATGACACTGGAGGCTGGTCCTGAAGATCTGAACCAGGTTATGGTCGAACTCGATCAGTTGAAACGTCAATCTGAAAGACTCGATCTGATTAACCGGCTGCATGGGAGAATGTCAGGCGTTCTCAGCATGACGAGTATGATTGAAGCATATTCTGTATGGCTGATGCCGATTGTTGAACATGAGTTGATTGGATACAATAATAATATTCGCAATCGAAAACATCTCTTTTGCTCAGGCCATGGGCCAAGTCGCAGGCGCGCTATTGCATTTGCTGAACAGCTCATCAGTAATGTTTCTGATCATCGACATATTGTAAAGAGTGACGACGGTCATTTCGGCCACAAATGGATTTTTGAGACCGTTGATGATACCGGTATCCTTCTGATCCTGAAAGAAGGCAAGGAATTAAGCGAAAAAGAGCTGGATATTATCAATGATTCTCTGATTGTTCTTGCAGAGTCGCTCCAGCGCGGGCTTGAGTATGAGGACTTGTTTGAGCGTGCAAGCTCAGATGCCCTGACCGGTCTTGCTAACCGCCGTGTCTTTGATGAGCGCATTCGCGCAATGATGGACAGTGCAAAACGATATAAGCATCCGCTCACCATGCTCTCCATGGATCTGGATCGGTTTAAGGAGATTAACGACAATCTGGGACACCAGGCCGGTGACAAAGTATTGAAATCTGTCGCCGACGTTCTGGCCGCCGCCGTAAGATCGACTGATCTTCTCGTGAGAATGGGGGGAGACGAGTTTCTAATCATCCTTGATAATACCGACAAGAATAATGCACAGATTCTCGCAGAAAGGCTGGTAAAAAAAGTCGATGATCTTGATGTCTGGGCTGATGAGAAGACCAAACTAGGCGTCTCAATCGGGCTGGCTCAGTTAAAAAAAGAGGAAGGTCTCCGGGACTGGATGGAGCGAACCGACGATATCCTCTACCATGCAAAAGCACAAGGACGGGCCCGGGTCGCTGTTATCTAGGGTGTGTCTATAATCAGTCAGTAAAAACAAAAGGCCGACTCATCAGGAGTCGGCCTTTTGTTTTTAACAAAGCCTCTCTTTTTTTAAGTAAGTTCTATTGTCAATGGAATGACATGAATGGATTGGCTGCGCTGTTGGGTAAAACCAAGCTGCCAGTTGCCAGTATGAGCCTTGTCTCCGAGAACTGCGTTAACCTGCTCAACGATACCCGCAACATTAATAACCGGATGACGTGAAAATACCTGCGGCAGTCCCTGGGTAAGATTACAGGCCAGGCAATGGCCGGGACGTTCGTGCAGTACAATGTTAAATTGCAGGTGTTTTTCATTTGAGCCGTCATACATCAGTTCGATGTCATAAGAGCCTTCTGAAGCGTCTCCGAAGAGTGCTTCAAAAAATTCGTTGGTTTTTTCGGGCGGCAGCATTTTTGCACATGCTGATTGGTTAAACAACTGGTCAAAATTTTCGCTACTCATGAGATCCTCTCATAAACATCAATAATTATTTAATAAATAACGGTGTAAACGCTGGCTTTGCAGAAAGATTATAGCTTCCAATGACTCTTTGTCAACTGGCGTTGCGGTGTCCCAGAGGCTATGGTACATTTGCGACCTATGAAAAACCAACCATCTTACCAGGAACTATTAAATGACGCTCAGTATCAGGCTGTCGCCCATACAGCTGGTCCTGTTCTTGTTATTGCTGGTGCAGGCAGTGGAAAAACCAGAACCCTGGTCTATCGGGTGGCACATCTTATTAATAGCGGCGTAGACCCGGAAAGCATCCTGCTTCTGACGTTTACCAGAAAGGCTTCTCAGGAAATGCTCTGGCGAGCCGGAGTGATCCTGAATGATTCATGCAGCCGTGTGACCGGTGGTACCTTCCATGGTGTGGCCAACATGTTATTGCGAAGGCATGGCCGCCACCTTGGTTTTGGCTCGTCCTTCACCATTATAGACAGGGCTGATGCTGAAGGTATTATCAATCTGTTAAAATCATCACTCGAGCTTTCGGGTCCGAAAAAACAGTTTCCAACCAAGCGTGCAGTGATCAATATGATCAGTGGTTCAGTTAACAAGGCACGGTCATTGGAAGATCTGATTTTTGATCAATATAATCATCTCAGTGAGTTCACCGATGATATACTGCTCCTTCAGAAGCATTACCAGGAGTTTAAGTTTAACCATGGTCTGATGGATTATGATGACCTTCTGGTGAACTGGAAACGACTGCTGGCAGAAGTGGTTGAGGTTCGGGAGGAGATCTCGCTCCGCTATAAATATATTATGGTCGATGAGTACCAGGATACCAATCTCATCCAGGCTGATATTGTCAGGCTGATCGCCTATCGACATGATAATGTAATGGTTGTTGGTGATGATTCTCAATCAATCTATTCTTTCAGGGGAGCCGATTTTTATAATATTATGCGTTTTCCGGAGACCTTTCCCGGAACGAAAATTATCAAACTGGAAGAAAATTATCGATCCGCGCAACCGATTCTGACCCTGACCAATGATATCATACGAAATGCAACCGAAAAATATACCAAAACCCTGTTTACGAAGATAAAAGGAGACCGGAAACCATATTTGTTTGGGAGCCGGGATGAACGTTCCGAAGCGGATTTTGTCGTTCAGAAGATCCAGGAGTTGCAGAACGACGGAATCAGTTTAAGAGAAATCGCCGTTCTCTTCCGCTCTGGATTTCACTCCTATAAACTCGAACTTGAACTGGGCAGCCGATCGATCCATTTTGAAAAGCGGGGTGGTTTGAAGTTGACAGAAGCTGCACATATGAAAGATGTGCTGGCTATCCTGCGCTTGCTGGTTAACCCAATGGACAATCTCAGCTGGAACCGACTACTGCTGAGTATCGATAAAGTGGGTCCCAAAACTGCCCAGAAGATTACCGCAGTAATATCAGAAGCTGAAGATCAATTTGAAGCACTTTCCGCTTATCCATCCGGTAAGACCTGGAAAGATGGGATCGTAAGACTTGCACAATTGTTTGAAGATTTGCGGAAATCAGATCAGAAGCCGGCAGAACTTTGTGAGAGAGCGCTTGAATGGTATCAGCCGGTTTTCGAACGTTTATATGGCGATGATTTTCCGAAGCGACAGAAAGACCTTGACCAGCTCAAAACAATTATCGAGCCCTATGATGACCTGCAGAGTTTTATAGATGATACAACACTTGATCCTCCTGAAACCGATCTTCAAGTTTATGGGGACGATGCTGACACCCTGGTACTGTCTACAATTCACTCAGCAAAAGGGCTTGAGTGGGAAGCGGTCTTCGTCATAGGCCTTGCTGATGGCCGATTTCCGCACGCGTCGGCATTTGCCGGAGAACAGTGGGAGGAAGAAAGAAGATTACTCTATGTCGCTGCGACGCGGGCGAAACAGCATCTCTACCTAACCTACCCTCGTGAACTTATGACTCCCGATCGTAAATTTAAGCGGGTTGGGATGTCCCCATTTCTTGCAGAATTGACCCCCGGAGGTTATGAAAGGGTGGAGTCACAGCCTGGCCGTCTGGAACCTTTTGCAAGACCTTCAAGAGCAGGTCGACCCAAATCAACTGCCATAAAGAATCGAAAAAAGTTAGCCTTGGAAGATTTTGCTAAAGGAGTGCGGGTAAATCATCCTTTTTTTGGAACCGGGACGGTCCAGAAAACAATGCAACCGCGCTCTCTTGATATAGCTTTTGACCGTCATGGTATAAAAACCCTTCATCTTGATTATGCAAAGTTGACGATAGTCAGCTGAGCAATCACTCTTTTCATAACCATCTATGATTAATGCCGTGAATAACCAGATTACAACGTACCAGAATGCGTGCAAATATCTTGACGAGATGCAGATGCACAAGATCAAGCTCGGTCTTGAGGCGATGCAAACGATCCTCGCAGAGCTTGGTTCACCTGAACGCAGCTGTCCGGCAGTTCACGTAGCCGGCACCAACGGTAAAGGATCGGTCTGTTCGATGATGCGTTCGATCATGACCGAGGCCGGCTATAAAACCGGTCTTTATACATCCCCTCACCTCAGTTCGGTTCGGGAACGCTTCCGCATTGACGATCAATATATCCCGAAAGATGATTTTACCCGGCTGATGGAGAAGATCCGGTGCGCATTGAAAGAGCGGACAATTACCTATTTCGAATGTGCAACAGCCCTTGCGTTTTGCTGGTTTGCAGAACAGAATTGCGATCTGATTGTTGTCGAGACTGGGCTGGGCGGCAGACTTGACGCAACAAATGTGCTGAAACCGCTGATCTCGGTGATAACAACAATAAGCATGGACCATGAGCAATACCTCGGCGACAGTGTGGAGTCAGTCGCCTACGAGAAGGCTGGCATTATCAAGGAAAAAATGCCAGTAATCTCAGGTGTGCTGGCCGATGGACCCCGTGCGGTTATCGAGCAGACCTGCAGCGCTCGTCAGGCGCCGCTTTATACACGTAATAGTGACTATCTTCTTGAAACTGCCGGTGATAGTACCTGGCGCTGGCGTGATAAAGATGATTCGCTGATTACCAACCTGACATTACCGTCAGGAGGTGTCTGGCAGGCTGAAAATGGGGCCTCTGCGCTAGCAGCAGTCGTTTTATTAAGGGATTTGGGATTTGAGATACCGGATAGTGCAATCCGTATTGGCCTGAAAAATGCTCTATGGGCCGGGAGAATGGAGTTGTTGGAGGTTGCTCTTCATGAGCACGGTGACAAACCTTCGCAGAATTCCGATTCAGGACAATTTCTCCGTTTCCTGCTTGATGGAGCACATAATGAGGCCGGCGTCAGCTCACTGCTTGAGGCGCTTGAAACGTCTTTCAATTACGAAAGACTGCTGGTTATCTGGGCTTCGATGGGTGATAAAAAATATGATGACATGCTCAACGCTGTTGCCAGAAAAGCGGATCACCTCATACTTACCAGTCCAGACAATGAACGTTCGGCCGCTCCTGAAGAACTTGCCGCAGTCCTTCTTGAGGCTGCAGATAAATCGTATGAGTGTATATCCCGGGTTAGTGACGCATTAACAAAGATAAAAAAAATGGCAACACCAGATGACCTGGTGGTTGTGGCCGGATCACTTTACCTGATTGGAGAATTTCGAAAACTGCTGGTGGGTGAGGTTGTATCGTGACAGATGATTTTTTCTGGCTGGATGGGGTAAGTGATGAAGATATCAGGCGTGAACGGGGAAAGGCACGTGACCTGAGAAAGACCAGGTGGTGGCAGAGAAAAACTGCAGCCGGTATATGCTATTACTGCGGTGAAAAAGTCAGTCATAAAGAGTTAACGATGGACCATCTTGTTCCGCTGGCACGGGGAGGTCGCAGTACGAAGGATAATCTTGTGCCCTGCTGTAAAAGCTGTAATACCAAGAAGAAAACAATGCTTCCCGTTGAATGGGAAGAGTATCTGAATAAAACCTAAGCGCTCGGCATCGTTAGGGGAAAAATAGAAATGGAGTGTTGGTAATTAAGCTTACAGGCGCTCTTTCAAAGCGCTGACTTCGATTTCAGCAAGCCCCCATCTGCTCTCTTTATCAGCTTCCACGATCTCTATTCGTAATGCCTCAACCTCCATGGGATCAAATCGAATCTGCTGTGATATTCCGCTGTACACCGGGTGGTTATTAGCGAACCTGATTTTCTCAGATTTTGCTTTCACTGGACTTGTGACCGGAGACCACGTACCGACCTCGTCAGCTCTTATGTAACCGTCAATTCTAAATGATTTCGGTTTTTTAGTTTGATCCGGGAGATGGAAAAGAGTAACGCCATTTACGGACTGAAGCGTATCAAATGTTAAGGTAACCCATTGACCCTTCACCTGTGTATCGCTGCTGACCCATGCCGTCGATAAATCCCTGTCGCTTAATGTTATGAGCGTTGGAGTATTGCCTCCGCTTGTTTGTAGCGTATAGTTTTCCACGCCTAAAATATGTTCTTGATCTGGTGAATGTGCCGGGAGCTTGAAATTATGATAAATGAAAAACGGGTCCACTGTTATTTTTTCTGCGGCTATTTGGTGAGACTTCAGATGTTTTTCAAAAATTATTGCGGGTAACCTTGGGCGAAAACGATTCGTCAGGATATAGACCGTATCGGTTTGATCTTCAACTTGCTGTTTATAAGGGATGGGCCAGAATGGAAATCGCTGGTTGTAGGGAAGTGAGCAGATAATTTCTTCATCAGTCTCGAATGTTATTCGATATGCGAACCAGAATGATGCATAGCAATGGGAGATATCTCTCTCACGCAAGGTGTCTACTAACGCTTCAATACTCGGTGTGTGAGAGTATCCTTCAAGTTTTTCTGAGTCTCTCCATTCCGTCATGACATTGATCGAAACACCAACATTGAAGAGAGCCAGGCAGATGGCTGCAAAACCGACAGACATACGGTATCGCCCGCTGAACGATTGGAATGCATGACCTATTAAAAAGGGAAAGCACCATACTGCCGGAAGCATATAGCGATACGCGCTAAATGATGTGTGATGGGAAGCGAAAACCCATAACGAGAGTAGACTTGCAATCAAGGCAAGATCTACGAGCTCAAGCCTGGGCCATTGTCTGTTCACAACTGTCGAGAAAAATACCTTTATTCTCTGGATGATAAGAGAGAGAAGTAAAGATGCATAAAAAACAGCGAAGATAGAGCGTAATGAAGACGGCCAGTTTATTTGACCAGCAAGATCAGGAAACAGGATGGGGTTGACACCCATGGCACCGGGAAGCGTTATCGTCAGTGCAGGAACGATCATCCGGCTCAGGGTATCAAAGAGTTCCACTGAACCCGGCAGATTTTTATAAGCTCCGGGTACAAACCATATTGCCAGGATATAGGGGAGGGCACCAAGCAGGCAACAGAAAACGAAAACCAATGTTCCCTGCAGGGATTTGCGAACTGAACCAGAAAAGAAAACCAGCGTGAAGACTCCAGCCGATATTGTAACTGTCAGCAAGTGATTACTGACAGCCAGACCGCAGCTGAAACCTGCGATCATCAGTAATAGGTATTTTCTTGAGCTTTGACGTGAGCGAAGCACGGCGAGGATACTTACCCAGGCAAGCGTCAGGGACATTGAATATTGGGGTGGAGCGTATGCTGCCAGATAAATGAGAAAATATGCGGATGGAAAACAGATAAGCAGTATTGCGGGCCAGCGGGACCCTGGTGAAAACGCTCTTCGTATTATGGCGAAAAAGCCCCAGAAAGCAGCAAGTCCGAGAATTATTGTCTGGTATCGTGCTCCAAATGGCGTGCGTGGCATCCATTCGACTAATGGAGCCATCAGGTATGATTCGATTGGGAACTGATAAGGCTGTCCGACAAAAAGCAGTGGCAATTCTCCCCTGAATATCATTTTTGCAAGAAGAACTGAAGATGCTTCGTCGCTGGTGACCGATAAATTGGTGAGGCTGATCCACAAAAAGATTAACCTGATGAGAATGGCAACAATGAACAGTGAAAGTCCCAAAAGAGACAGTTTCGACCACTCAGGTGTAATTTTGGATATAAACTTTGATATAGGCATACAGAGATACTAAAAAAAATGAAAATAAGAGAAAGTGTGTCGTTTAATTCTTATCAGGGAGGAACATAATTATTATGGTATGACTTTCTTTGCAAGGGCTAATTTACGACTATCTTCTGGCCATGGGCTGTGAGATCTGAGTTTATTGATGACTCCCGTAGCAGATTGACAGAAATCAATGTCCGTGGCTGTTATCAAAATATTATCTCGTATTTCACCGGAGATTATTTACCTGGATGGTTTTTTCATCGTACATATTTCTTTTCTATTTCCTGCCGCTCAGCCTGCTGCTTTATTATGGTATGCCCCAGAGGGCGCGGAATATCATGTTGACTGGGATCAGCTATGTTTTTTATGGTTGGTCCAACCCTTTCTTCTGTTTGCTGATGCTCTTTTCAACGGTTGTTGATTACGGGTGCGGGC
>NODE-404-length-15359-cov-12.3245_pt1 | contig 15359 bp, 15 predicted proteins | sample MGYA00139097_ERZ477577 | MGnify/ENA metagenome assembly ERZ477577 | reverse complement strand
AGGTTTGAGGCAAAAAATAAAAAAGCTCCCGCCCCGGTCAGGGGCGAAAGCTAAGCTTCGCGGTACCACCCTGTTTGGTCTCGTCGCAACGAAACCCTTCATTAGCCATTTACGCAGGCTCACGACGGAAATTACTCAAGCTTCTTATTGTGAAGCCCTTTGACGTCCGCAGCTCCGAGGTCAGTTCAGGTCGTTATCTGTACCGGTTCGCAGCACCACCGGCTCTCTGTAACAGCATCAGACCCTACTCGTCCTCTTCAATGCATTTGTGAAACGTTGTGTCAATAAATCAAAAAGCGGACATCTTGTCAAGAAATCAGATGATTTTTATCTTTAAGTGTACCCAGGGCTCTGCTCGACTTGCTCGGTGTCAGGCTTGATTGTCTGCTCTTTCGGTTTGCGCCGGAAATATTTCAGGAGACTGTTTGCAGGGCCCGAGGCCATATACACAGAAGAGATGCCAAAGAGCATGATTTCCGGTTGTGCTACGATCACAATAATGAAAATAATCGCCAGAACCAGGAAACTGAAGGGCTGACGCTTAAACAACTCCGGGTCTTTGAACGAGTTATAGCTGTGATTACTCACCATCAGGTAAGCCAGCACATAGATCAGCAGGACAATGGATGCCTTCTTGATCGTTCCCGAACCGCCGAGATGATAGAAAAGCAGAACACAGGAGGCGACCATACCGGCGGCCGCAGGGATAGGCAGGCCCACGAAGCGTCGTGATTCAACCGTGTTGGCCTGCACATTGAAACGGGCCAGACGCAGAGCGCCACAGACAACATAGAGAAAGGCCGCAAGCCAACCGAACTTACCAAAAGACTGCAGAGCCCAGGAGTACATGAGCAGACCCGGGGCAACACCAAAGGAGACCAGATCCACAAGGGAATCGTATTCAACCCCGAAACGACTGGTGGTTCCGGTTAAACGCGCGACTTTGCCGTCAAGAGCGTCAAAAACAGCTGAAATCAGGATAAGCCAGGCGGCCAGATCGTAGTGGCCGTTCATAGTCGAGACAATGCCGTAGAAGCCTGCAAAGAGGCCACCGGTTGTCACCAGATTAGGCAGAAGGTAAACGCCGCGTTTCAGACTTTCCCGGCGATCATAGGAACCGCCCACCCGACTCATTTCAAGTGTCCCAACACACTTTCTCCGGCAACGGTTATGTCGCCGAGCTTTGCAGAGACCTCAACACCTTCGGGGAAATACAGGTCAACCCTTGAACCGAACCGGATCAAGCCGTAGCGACGACCACGCTCCAGAGAGTCGCCATTCTCAGGGTAGGAAACAATCCGTCGCGCAATCAATCCGGCAATCTGCACGCAAAGGACTTTCAGACCGGAGTCAGTTTCGAGAAGCAGGCCCGATTGTTCGTTTTCAAGGCTGGCCTTGTCCAGAGAGGCGTTGAAAAAACGGCCCTGGTTGTAAAACTGATCGATCACTTTGCAGTTGATCGGCACACGATTGACATGAACGTTGAACACGTTCATGAAAATGCTGACCTTGGTCACCTCTTCACCGCCAAAATAGCGGTTTTCAGGGACTTTACCGACGAAAATAATCTTACCATCCGCCGGCGCAACGAAGACGTTGTCTTCCTCATGGGAAAGACGCTCGGGATTGCGAAAAAAGTAGATGGAAAAGAGTGTCAGGCCGAGACCGATGGTGGCCAGACAGTTCCAATCGACGGCGGCAAAGAAGAGGGAGAAAAAGGCAAACAGACCGATAAAAGGATAACCTTCAACGGCCACGGGCTGATGCTGATTTTTCATGGGTATATGACGCCTTTTGATTAATTAAGCGGGGGCATCATGCCTCCACTGCAGGGTGAGTTAATTTGTGCACATTCGGAAACGCTAGATGGACACAAGTGTAGTTTTCGATTTGGAAACGAGTGATTTTTCGCAAGGTCAAGGAAATCAAGCATTTGAGCGGAGGCGTAGTGCTTTACGCCGCACAATCAAATGTGCAGATTGACGCCGAGATTGCGGAAAAGTGCCGTTTCCGGACGTAAACTAATTACTATTGCTCTTATCAACGACCTTCTTGATACAGGGCTTCATGCTACGCAATTTTTCGCCGACCTTCTCGATCTGGTGGGCCGCATTAAGCCGACGACGGGCTGACATCTCAGGGTAACTGGACGCCCCTTCAAGGATAAAACGCTTGGCGTATTCGCCATTTTGAATATTGTTCAAACATTCCTTCATCGCCTTACGGCTCTCGTCGTTGATCACTTGTGGACCAGTGACGTACGCGCCGTATTCGGCATTGTTGGAAATGGAGTCGTTCATTTTGGCAATGCCACCTTCGTGCATCAGGTCGACAACCAGCTTGAGCTCGTGCAGGCACTCAAAGTAGGCCAATTCAGGGGCATATCCAGCCTCTACCAAGGTCTCGAAACCAGCTTTCACTAGCTCCACAGCACCACCACAAAGGACCGCTTGCTCACCGAACAGGTCGGTCTCGGTCTCGTCTTGAAAGGTTGTTTCGATGATTGCGGTGCGACCGCCACCGATAGCGCTGGCATAGGAGAGAGCTAGATCTTTGGCGGCACCAGATGCGTCCTGGAAAATCGCGATTAGATCAATAATACCTCCACCTTTGACAAATTCTGAACGAACCGTATGACCGGGAGCCTTGGGAGCAATCATGATGACATCGAGATCGGCGCGCGGCACAACCTGGTTATAATGAATGGCAAAACCGTGAGCGAAAGCCAGCGCAGCCCCTTTCTTCAGATTAGGCTCAATCTCATCACGATAAAGTTGTGACTGGAATTCATCCGGGGTCAGGATCATAATCAGGTCAGCAGCAGCAACAGCGTCAGCAACATTCATGACTTTAAAGCCGGAATTCTCAGCCTTGATCTTAGAAGATGAGCCTTCATGCAAGGCAACGGTTACATCAACACCGGAGTCTTTGAGGTTATTGGCGTGAGCATGCCCTTGGGAGCCATAACCTACGATGGTCACCTTTTTACCTTTGATCAGAGAAATATCTGCATCTTTATCGTAATAAACGTTCATTTTTATTTCTTCCTGCGGAAACTTTATGTACTAGTGCCCCGTGCGGTTAATTCATACCTTCACATTTCGGCGCTTTTGGCCCCTGACTGCGTTACGATGCCTCGACTTAAGCCTAGCTAGGCCTGCGTCACCGCGCCTTGCCAGGAACCAAAATCACGCGCAATTTGTGCGGCGAACTAGCCGCACGGGACACAAGGGAGCTGTCGGACAATCAAGGAACTGACTGCTTCCATGAAAGGTCGACTATATATCATGACAGAGCGGGCCATGCCAGATTTTTATCCCGACATGGCCCGCCTTAAATGTAGCGACAACAGGCTCTGCTCCCGTCAGTTCCCCTTCCATCCTTTGGGCCCACGGCCCAGGACAACCGGTCCGGACCGCACCAGTTCCTTGATACCCATTGGACGCAGCAGGTCGATAATGGCATTCACCTTGACAGGTGAACCGGTCACTTCAACGGTATAGCACTTGGGGGTCACATCAACAACTTTCCCTCTGAAGATATCGCAGATTCGCAGGATCTCCGCGCGCGTGGAATCTTCAGCATTGACCTTGATCAGAGCCATCTCTCGCTCGATGAAATCCTCACCTGTAAAATCAATGACCTTGATCGTATCGATCAACTTGTTAAGCTGCTTGTTGACCTGCTCAATAATCCGATCATCACCACTGGTAACGATGGTCATGCGGGAAAGCGTCGAATCAAGGGTGGGAGCAACCGACAGGCTTTCAATATTGAATCCCCGGCCGGAGAAGAGGCCGGCGATACGTGTCAACACGCCGAATTCATTCTCCACCAGTACGGATATGGTATGTCTCATAACTTCTGTCCTCTCCTAAACTATTGGCGACACGTCCTCCTTAGGACGCCAGAACCATTTCATTGAGTCCCGCACCAGCAGGAACCATCGGCATAACGTTTTCTTCACGAGAGACCTTGAACTCCATAATCACCGGCCCGGGAGTAGCAAAGGCCTTCTTGATCACCTCTTCAACCTCTTCCGGCTTGGTTGCCTTCAATCCTGTTGCTCCGTAAGCTTCTGCGAGCTTGGTGAAATCTATTGGCAACTCCATACAGGTCTGGCTGTAGCGCTTGTCGAAAAAGAGCTGCTGCCATTGACGGACCATACCGAGGAAGTTGTTGTTGAGAATCACAATTTTTACAGGCAGCCGATATTGAACCAGGGTGGCCATCTCCTGGGAGTTCATCTGGAAGGAGCCGTCGCCGGAGACGTCAATGACCTGGCGATCGGGGAAAGCGGCCTGAGCACCGAGCGCTGCGGGTAGGCCGTAACCCATGGTGCCGAGGCCTCCCGAGGAAAGGAAAGTACGAGGCTGGGTAAAATCAAAGAACTGGGCGGTCCACATCTGGTGCTGACCAACTTCCGTCGTGACAATGGCATCGTCGTTGGAGAGTTCGCGCAACTTCTCAATCACAAACTGCGGCTTGATCTCCGTTTTTGAAGGTTTATAGGACATCGGATGCTGTTTGCGCCAGGCGGAGATTTCCTCAAGCCAGGGTTTGTGTGCTGCGTTTGCTTTCGCGACGTCATCCTTCATCTCGCCGAGAGCCTTGTTCATTTTCTTTAAGACGTCTCGCAAATCGCCGACAATCGGCAAGTCGACGCGGACGTTTTTCTTGATAGACGTTGGGTCAACATCCACATGAATGATCTTGGCGTGTGGCGCGAAGGTGTCTATCTTGCCGGTGACGCGGTCATCGAAACGTACACCGAGAGCAATAAGTAGATCGGAGTTGGTGACGGCCATATTTGCGTAATAGGTGCCGTGCATGCCAAGCATTCCCAAAGAGAGGGGGTGCCGCGTCGGGAAACTGGCCATACCCATCAAGGTCGTCGTAACCGGGGCTTGCAGAGTTTCCGCCAGCTCCATCAGTTCAGCGTGGGCATCAGTCAGAGTTGCACCACCACCAACATAGAGCACGGGCTTTTTCGCAGAGAGCATCATCTTCACAGCTTTTTCGATCATGCGCACGTTGCCGCTGAAAGTGGGTTTGTAGCCGCGCAGTTCAACCTTGTCGGGATATTCAAATTTGGCCGTGGCCATCTGGATATCCTTGGGCAAGTCAATGACCACAGGGCCGGGCCGACCAGTTCGGGCAATATAGAAGGCCTGTTTGATGATGCGTGCCAGGTCCTTGATGTCCTTGACCAGGTAGTTATGCTTGGTGATGGGGCGGGTGATGCCGATAAGATCCGCCTCCTGGAAGGCATCATTGCCAATCAGACCCGTTGGGACCTGACCGGTAATGACGACCATCGGAATCGAATCCATATAAGCATTGGCAATTCCGGTAATCGTGTTGGTTGCCCCGGGGCCACTGGTTGCAATAGCAACACCAACCTTGCCGGTTGCACGCGCGTAACCATCAGCAGCGTGTACGGCCGCTTGTTCATGACGCGTCAGGATGTGCTTGATAGAAGACCCCATCAGGTCATCGTAAATATTAATGACCGTACCGCCAGGATAGCCAAAAACAGTATCAACGCCTTCCTGACTCAGGCTCTCCAGAAGAATTTTCGAACCAGTCAATTTCACTTTCTTTACTCCTCAAACGAACCGCAAGAAGCGGCTCGAATTATAAATCTTGAATTTCAAACTCCAAATTGATGACCAATTCAAAACTTAAAACTCAGCGTTCAAAATTGCTTTACGACTACGCCTCGCAAACCGCACCGGTGTTTGCCGAGGTTACGACCTTGGCGTAGCGAGCCAGCCAGCCCGTCTTGATCTTGGCCTCGGGAGCTGTCCAGGCTGCTTTGCGACGAGCAAGTTCATCGTCGTCGACCAGAAGCTCCAACTTGCGATTTGGGATATCGAGTCGAATCAGATCACCGTCTGCAACCAGAGCAATCGGTCCACCCTCGGCAGCTTCGGGAGAGATATGTCCAATACAGGGACCCCGCGTACCACCGGAAAAACGACCGTCGGTAATCAGTGCGACACTGTCGCCCAGACCGAGACCCATCAAGGTCGCGGTCGGGGCAAGCATCTCCCTCATTCCAGGGCCACCCTTGGGCCCCTCGTAACGAATCACCACCAGGTCACCGGCAACTACCTGCCCGCCCATAAGTGCCTCCATGGCACTCTCTTCCGAATTAAAGCAACGCGCACGGCCTTCAAAATTCATCATTTTCTCTGATACGCCGGACTGCTTGACGACAGAACCAAGTGGCGCAAGGTTACCGGAGAGGATGGCAAGGCCACCTTCTGCCCGCACCGGGTTACTCACCGGCTGAATCACGTCCTCATCCACAGAGGCAACGCTCGCGACGATTTCCTTAATGGTAGGACCAGTCAGGGTCGGGTTATCATTGATCCGATCACGTAACTGGTAAAGGACACCGGGGACACCGCCGGCGGTGTCGAGATCTTCCATGAAATGTTTGCCACCGGGGTTCATTGATGCAAGCTGCGGGGTTTCGCGACCAAGGCGATCAAACTCTTCCAGTGGCAGTTCAACTCCAGCTTCACGGGCAATCGACAAGAGATGCAGAACGGTATTGCTGGAACCGCCGAGGGCCAGATCCACGCGAATGGCATTTTCAAAAGCCGCCTTGGTCATGATCTGCCGTGGGAGAACTTGCTCGTGAACCAGTTCGACAATGCGCTCACCACTGGCAAAAGCGATGCGACGTTTCAGTGATGAAACCGCCAGTGCCGTGCCACAACCCACCAGACTCATGCCGAGAGTTTCCGTAAGAATTGCCATGGTGTTGGCAGTGAAGAGCCCTTGGCATGAACCGGCTGTCGGACAAGCTTTATCTTCACAGGCCATCAACTCCTGTTCATCCATAACACCGGCCTTGTACTGTCCCATCGCCTCAAACGTATCGGTAACAAAAGAGAATTTACGCCCCTCGCGGCCAGACCCGGTCATCATTGCCCCAGCGGTTACAACGATACATGGGATATTCAGGCGCGCTGCAGCCATGAGCATGCCCGGGGTAATTTTGTCGCAGTTGGTCAGAAGTACCAGACCATCAAGGCGATGGGCCTCGGCAACCGACTCAACCATATCGGCAATCAGTTCGCGGGTCGGCAGAGAATAGTGCATGCCGCGATGGCCCATGGCGATGCCGTCGCAAACACCGGGGATGCCGAAGATAAAAGAATGACCACCACCCGTGTGAACACCTTTTTCGATAAAGCGCTCGAGATCACGCATCCCGGTGTGACCAGGAATCAGGTCGGTAAAGGAAGAGGCGATCCCGATAAAAGGTTTGTCCATTTGTTGTTGTGGAACACCTGTTCCTTTTAACAAAGCACGGTGTGGTGTACGTTCAAAACCCTGGGTGATGGCACTGCTGCGTTTCTCAGTCATTTCTTCGATTCTCCTGTAAACAAACTCTGTTCGATTTCACGCAATGGTATCGGTCTTTATACCCGCGGAGGCTCGTGAGGTAAAGGCCAAAAAAGCAAAACCGGACCGCTCTTTCACCTGAAGTGGCAAAAGTGGCCCGGTCTCATAGAAGAACAGGGGTCGATATGCATCAGACCCCTGTTTTGTTCAGTTAATTATCTGTTATTGGCGCAAGTCCTGAAGAATGGACTCCATCTCGTCTTTCCCGGCCAATTTCAACTTCTGGATTTTCTTGCGTTCAATATCTGCCTCATCAGAGAGGTAAGTCATTTCTTCATATTCCTGCAATTTTTTCTCAAAGAGAAGATGTTCTTCGTGCAGCTTGCGGAAACGGGGATTCTCTTCACTTAGACGCTGGATCAAATCCTGGTCCTTCTCTGGCATGTGCACCTCCTGATTCTATGGATGGAATAAAGGGTTGGTCTGTAAAAAATAACGAACGCATAGCGGGGTTGTCAACTAGAATCCCTCTATTTTTCCTTCGTAGCCAAATTAAGTTCCGCTTCGGAAGGACGAAGATAAGAAGGCATCATCTCATCCGCAGAGAAAGTCCCTCCAGACTGCCATTCTGAGAGGGCAAGAACAGCGGCAGCAGCCGCCCGTGGCAAGTTCAAAAAGTCTGGGGCAAAATGTGCTCGTGAAGCCAACTGTCGCACAATCAGTGACCGGTAAACGAGGGCACCGTTACCGACAAACAAAGTGTCAGCTGTTATTTCAGCTAGGAGCTTTTCAGGTTTGACCACCTGTTCTTCTGTTATAGCACGAGGAAAACCGGATTCCCATCGGTAAAGGCAGCTGTAGACCTCTTGTTTGCGTGCATCCAACATGACACAGATCGGCATTTGTGTGAAAGGCAGCTGCATGGCCAGGCATTGTAACGATGATACGCCCACCAGGGGGCAGCCGAGCGCCAGTGAAAGCCCTTTCGCCGTCGCCAAACCGACGCGCAGCCCGGTAAAGGCTCCCGGTCCACGAACGATACCGATAGCGTCGAGGGAGTCCTTGGTCAACCCTGTCTTGACCAGGAGGTCATCGATCGCGGCCAAAAGCCATTCCGTTGGAGTTTTGCGCGAATCCAGGTTGAACTCTGCCAGCAGATGTTCACCATTATTTAAAGCAACACTTCCCGCAGGAGAGGCCGTTTGAATTGTCAGGAGAATTGGCGGCAAGTCAGTTTCCTATCATACGTACGATATCGTTGTAAAAAGCCAGCACCATCAACAGGAGCAGGAGAATCAGGCCAATCTGTTGAGCCCACTCCCTGGCGCGCAACGAGATGGGCCTGCGGAAGACCAATTCAAAGAAGTAGAAGAAGAGATGACCACCATCGAGGATCGGGATCGGCAAAAGGTTAAGAATCCCCAGCTGAATACTTAGAAAAGCGAGCACACTTATGATGCTGGAGATATCTGTTTGTGCTGCCTGTCCGGCGATCTGAACAACAGTGATCGGTCCACCAATATTACTGGTCGAAACATGTCCGGCAAACAATTTTTGAATAAAGACCAGTGTCAGTTCAATTAAATCCAGGCTACGCTCGGCACCTGCAGTCACAGCCGCCCCAAAAGAGAAACGTTTAAAAAGGGTCTCCTGCTGAGGAGCTACTCCGATCAGAAAGCTATCGCCGCCATCGGTTTTTTTCGGCACCAGCTCAAACGTGAGCTGCTCACCATCTCTTTCAACGACAACCGCTGTGGGCTCACCATCCGTCTCCTGAATCGAGCCTTTGAGCTGATACCAGGAGACGATGTCTCGCCCACCAACCGAGAGGATCAGGTCGCCCTCTTCGAGGCCCGCATCAAGGGCTGGCATCGCGGGAGCCAAGCCTCCGATCACGGCTTTTTGTTCAGGCAGAAGGCCGATTGACTGCAGACCTTCAAGACCACCATTTTCTGGATCGACGGTCAGTTCGGCAGTAAGGCCATCACGCTCGAAGGTGAAGACAATCGGCTCACCGGCACTATTCACCAGAGCCGGACCGGTATCTGTCCAACTTTCTACCCCCAGACCACTGATTGCAGTAATGCAGTCACCAACCAGGAAGCCAGCAACTTCAGCGTCTGATTCCGGGATAACATAGCCAACGCAGGGCGGTTCTTCCAGGTAGGCCGGCAGGTTAATCCCTGTCATATAGGCCAGGGGCAAAATCAGAAAGGGCAGAACCAGGTTCATAATCGGACCGGCAGCCACAATCGCCATACGCCTGGATAAAGGAATTTTAGAGAACGAGCGCTGTTCTTCTTCTGGATCGAGTTCGACGTCTTCGCCCTGCTCGCCTCCACCCTCGCCAAGCATTTGCACATAACCGCCCAAGGGAATGGCGCAGATCATATATTCTGTCTCACCATATTGATGGGAGATCAGACGAGGACCGAAACCGAGTGAAAACTTAAGGACTTTGACGCCACAGAACTTGGCAACACAGAAATGGCCAAGTTCGTGAACAAAGACTAGAATGCCCAGCATGATGATACCGGCGGCTATAGTAATCACGGGTAAGAAGCTCCTTGGATTTCACAGATAACATCATGGGCGGTCTGACGAGCCCAGGCGTCTGCGGAAAGAATCTGTTCCAGACTGGAAGCCGCACTGCTTGAATGTTTCTCGACAACCGAACCTATAATTCGGGGGATATCAAGAAAACCAACTTTTTCATGCAGAAAAGCATCCACGGCGAGTTCATTGGCTGCATTCAGCACAGCTGGTGTCGTGCCACCGCGTTTGATAGCATCGTAAGCCAGCCCCAGGCACGGGAAACATTGGCTGTTTGGCGCAGCAAAATTTAACTGACCGAGACGGCAAAGATCAAGGGCAGGCAACTCAAGAGGTAATCGCTCAGGATAAGTCAGTGCATAGGCAATCGGCGTTTTCATATCAGGGATACCTAGCTGCGCCAGAAGTGCACCGTCTACGTATTCGACCAGAGAATGAACAATACTCTCCGGATGGATATGAACATCAATCTTCTCAACCGGGACATTGAAGAGCCAGTGAGCTTCGATCACCTCCAGCCCTTTGTTCATCATGGTTGCCGAATCAATTGTAATTTTTCGGCCCATGGTCCAATTAGGGTGTGCCAGAGCATCCTGCGGCGTGACTTCTTGCAGATCCTCGAGAGACCAGTTGCGAAAGGGTCCTCCGGACGCTGTCAGAATCAATCGTCGCACATCAACTTTTCGATGTCCTTCAAGCGACTGAAAAATCGCCGAGTGCTCACTATCAACCGGAAAAAGGCGGCAACCGGATTCGGCGGCGGCACTCATAACCAGCTCGCCGGCGATCACCAGCGTCTCCTTGTTAGCGAGAGCAACATCCCGGCCAGCTTTAATAGCAGCAAGTGTTGGCTCAAGACCGGCAGCCCCCACTATGGCTGAGACAACCATGTCGGCCGGAGACTCTACGGCACAAGAGATCAGACCGGCGGTTCCATAAAGAACCCGTGGGCCGTCTGCACCGATTCGTTCTCGCAGGCGCTGCGCGTTTAGCTGGTCTGGCACCGCAACAAGTTGGGGACGAAAGCGTGCAATCTGCTCTTCAAGCAAGGCGAGGTTTCGTCCTGCCGTCAGCGCAACAACCTCGAAACAGTCGGGGTGCTCGGTAACGATTTCCAGAGTGCTCACACCGATCGAGCCGGTCGAGCCAAGAATGGCCAGTCGTTTCATGCAAAAACCCACACGGCGTAATAATAGGTCATGGGAAAAGCGAAGAGGAGACTATCGAGACGATCGAGGATACCGCCGTGGCCGGGGATAAGCGAGCCTGAGTCCTTTACACCAAAACTTCTTTTCAGCAACGACTCAACCAGATCACCAACCTGGCTGAACGCGCCAACCCCTAACCCCAGAAGAAATATATCGACAGCACCCAGTTCTGCAAAAAAAACCAGTTTACAGATCAAGGCACCAAGGACGCCACCGGCAAGCCCACCAAGTGAGCCTTCAATAGTCTTTTTAGGACTGACCGCTTCGTAAAGACGGGTCTTTCCCCAGGTTCTGCCAACGAAGTAAGCCATAGAATCACTGGCCATAACAACAAAGAGTACGAGAAATATCCACGCCCTGCCCTCCGGCAAAGCTCGCAAGAGAACCGCATGTGACAGCAGCAGCGGGATATACAAAAGTCCAAACAAGCTGATCGCGAGGTCACGACTGACGCTCTGTATATCCTGAAAGCGGAACAGATAGAGTAGAGCCAAGCCAAGACATGGCAAGACAAGGCTTAACAAGATTGAAGGTGTGCTGGTCGCGTAAGACAAACCAACACAGCAGAGCACCCCCGCCGCCACCGAAAGAGATCTTTCAAGGCGACGATTTTCAGGGAGGCCCATTCGATAGAATTCTTGCAGAGCCAGAGCTGTAATCAGGAAGAGCAGACCTGCAAAGAAGCCATGACTTGAGAAAAGGACGCAGAGGATCAATAATGGCAGCGCAATCAACGCTGTAACAATTCTCTCTTTAATAACTCCCCTCCCCATCTCTAGAATCTTCGCTTCGCAACTGCGCAGCCGTAAGGCCAAAACGTCTCTGACGGTGGCTGTACTCCTCTATGGCCTTGTACAACAGTTCACCGGAGAAATCCGGCCAGAAGGCCTCAGTGAAGTAAAGCTCGGAATAAGCAAGCTGCCAGAGGAGAAAATTACTGACGCGCATCTCACCACTCGTACGAATCACAAGGTCAGGGTCCGGGATAGCTCCTGTATCAAGAGCATTTCCTATCGCCTCCTCAGTTATATCTTCGGCATGGAGGCTTCCCGCAGCAATTTCGTTGCCAAGGGACTGAAACGCCCGGGTCAGTTCATTGCGAGAGCCATAAGAAAGAGCCAGGTTCAAGACCATGCGGTCATTGTCGGCGGTTTTCTGGATGATATCCTGCAGGATTTTATTGATTGATTTGGGTAACCGATCAAGTTCGCCGACAGCCATAAGGCGAATACCCTGCTTCTGGAGTTGTGATAACTCTTTTTTCAAGAAGCTCCCAAGCAACCCCATCAAAGCCTCAACTTCATCCTGAGGTCTTCCCCAGTTCTCGGAACTGAACGCATAAAGCGTCAGATAACGAACCCCGAGTTTCAGACATTCATCAACAACAGTCTGAACCGTTTCCACACCTTTACGATGGCCGAGAATCCTCGGTAGATGGCGTTGTTCGGCCCACCGACCGTTACCGTCCATGATGATTGCGAGATGTCTTGGAACCTGCATAACAATTGAGTCCTGACAAGAAATGAGTAAACCTTCGTTAACCTAGCATAGAGAAGGCAAAACGAGCAACAGAACGATACCCTGATCTACAACCCGACCAGACTAACGAACAGCAAGAGGACCATTGCTTCCGGAAAAACCAAATTCAACAAAAAGGGCGCCCAAAAGGCGCCCAATGGCTTCAATCGATGATCGTTTCGTTCAGTCACATCTCTCATAACCGATACGGCCATCCGAACTTTTCACAAAGCCTTCTTTTAAGCCTTTTGAAAAAATCAGATCTCCATAAGATCTTTTTCTTTATCAGCAAGGACCTGATCAATACGACCAACGAAGTCATCGGTCACATCCTGAACTTCTTTTTCGCCACGTTTCAAATCATCCTCAGTAATATCCTTGTCCTTTTCCATCTGCTTTAAACTGTCATTCGCTTCACGGCGACAATTGCGCACAGCAACCCTGGCATCTTCACCCATACGCTTAACCTGCTTGACCATCTCCTTACGACGTTCCTCTGTCAGAGGGGGGAAAGCCAGACGAATAAGTTGACCATCGGAGGAAGGGTTCAAGCCAAGATCTGATTTGAGGATGGCTTTTTCAATGTCACCTACCAGATTCTTTTCCCAGGGTTGGATCGTGATCAAGCGTGATTCAGGGACTGCCAGGGCAGCGACCTGATTCAGAGGGGTCGGAGTGCCGTAATAATCAATCCTGATATCATCAAGCAGGGAAAGGGAGGCTCGCCCGGTGCGAACTTTACTCAACTCGCGCTTGAACGCCTCCAGAGCTTTAACCATTCCGGCATTGGCCTGGGATTTCACATCGGCAATCATGGCATTATTCTCCTTTGACAACAGTTCCGATCTGCTCACCGCAAACAACTCTTTGAATATTGCCACTGGTCGTCAGATCAAAGACAAGAATCGGCAGGTCATTATCCATGCAGAGGGACGTCGCCGTAGAATCCATGACCTCCAAGCCCTGCTTGAGCACATCCAGATAAGACAGCTGATCATATTTGACAGCATTTTTATCTTTGGCAGGATCAGCGTTATAGACGCCGTCTACCTTGGTCGCTTTAAGAATAATCTCTGCCCCAATTTCAATAGCACGCAAACTGGCGGCGGTATCGGTGGTAAAAAATGGATTGCCGGTACCGGCTCCAAAAATAACCACACGCCCTTTTTCGAGATGTCTAACAGCTCTGCGACGGATGTAAGGCTCGGCAATAGCCTGCATCTCTATGGCGGACTGGACCCGGGTAATAACACCTGCCTTTTCCAGAGCATCCTGTAAGGCAAGGCTGTTCATGACCGTTGCCAGCATACCCATGTAATCGGCACTGGCACGATCCATACCTGCTGAAGAGGCGGCAAGACCACGGAAGATATTGCCGCCACCGATAACAATAGCAAGTTGAACACCCAGGTCGACAACTTCGCGGATTTCTCTGGCGATGCCCATGATAATGTCCGGATCGATACCATAGCCCTGCTGACCTGCCAGAGCTTCACCACTGAGCTTGAGCATAATACGCTTGTAACTGGGTTTCCGTGACATGGTCTCTCCGTGGTTATTGGGTCATCCCTGAATCCATGATTGCCGACAAGTGAAGATTATGCTTACTTGGTCATTGATGCAACTTCAGCTGCGAAGTCGTCTTCTTTTTTCTCAATACCTTCGCCAAGTTGGAAACGCGAATAAGCAGTCAGAGTTACCTGGCCGCCCAACTCCTTAGCCAAAGCCTCTACAACTTTACCAACCTTCTTGTCAGTATCAATGACATAAACCTGCTCAAGCAGGCAAATTTCGCCAAAAAACTTATTGATCTGACCTTCAATGATCTTCTCAACAATGTTTTCAGGTTTGCCACTCTCGATCGCTTTGACACGCATGATATCTTTTTCACGCTCAACAACGTCTGCCGGGACATCTGCGCGACAAAGGTATTGAGGATTAGCTGCCGCAACATGCATGGCCAGCATACGCGCAGTTTCTGCAACTTGAGGGTCATCACCTTGTTCAGCATCAAGTTGTACCAGAACACCGATCTTGCCGCCACCGTGGACATAGGAAGCCGTAACACCCGAAGCACTCTCGAGACGTGCGAAACGACGGATATTCATATTCTCACCGATGGTTGCAATCTGGTGAGTCAATTCTTCACCAACACTTCGCTCACTGCCAGGAAAGGCAAGACCTTTAAGGGTGTCTACATCAGCAGGGTTCTCGCTCAGGGTGACCTCGGCAACGCCATTGGCAAAAGCCTGGAAGGCATCATTCTTGGCAACAAAGTCCGTCTCAGAGTTAACCTCAACCAGAGCTCCACGCTTGCCATCGCCAGTCGCTGCGATCATGCCTTCAGCTGCCACACGACCGGACTTCTTTGCTGCGGCGGAAAGGCCTTTCTTGCGCAGCAAGTCAATGGCTTGCTCCATATCACCTTCTGCTTCCGTCAGGGCTTTCTTGCAATCCATCATTCCGGCGCCGGTTTTGGCACGCAGGTCACCAACCATCTTTGCTGTAATTGTTGCCACGGTAAAACCTCCTCTGAACTACTATGCTTATTGAGTTATGTAGTTATTTGATAAAAAGGCGGCTGCAATGCAGGCCGCCTTTTTATAGTTAAAGATATCGGACAATTAAGCTTCGGTTGGTTTCTCCGCCTCGGCAGGGGCCTCGGCAGGGGCTTCAACAACCGCCTCAGCAGGGGCTTCAACAACCGCCTCAGCAGGG
>NODE-403-length-15363-cov-4.71237_pt1 | contig 15363 bp, 12 predicted proteins | sample MGYA00139097_ERZ477577 | MGnify/ENA metagenome assembly ERZ477577 | reverse complement strand
TTACAAAAATCAACTTGGCAAGCCACACAACGGAGCTCATAATAAAGAAGCTCAGATGAGATGAAGCAGTTTGTAGGGTAGAGCAGAGTTTCAGAACGCCATCTAAGGTGCTGTTGTCATAGAACAAAGATTTGATGTTTGCAGTGTTGACCCTGACACGCTCCCTCTAGGAATTGCTAGCTTGCAAGCTGAAACACAACTCCCCGATGTGAGCTTCAGTTGCCAAAGCTCAATACTTGACCTAACTGAGCTTCAGTCGCCTATCCCAAACTTGGCCTCACATTACTAGAAAGTGCCTTATCAATCTGACAAACATACGACCAGAAGTTAATCATCAGCCAAGTATATCAAGCCTCCCTTATCCGAAAACTTCAATTGTGTATTGGGATCTTCTAACGCAACATCTCTCAACACTTCTAAGAATTTAGCTAACCGGCGAGCCCCAATAGATGGAATGAAATTATAACTGTGTCATTGTTCAATGCAGGGAATGAGATGGACGAGGATTAGTGGATTGAAGAGAGAGTGTTGACAAAGCATTAAATACTTACACTTCCTCACGGGTCCCTCTGCTCTTGCCATATACAGCCGTGGTAAATGATATAGATGCCGGCAAAGGGCTCAACACGGACTTTGACGGAGCATTTATTGTAACGTCCACATCAAGAATGGAAAATAAATGGACTTTGCTGCCACCTAGAATTGGGACAAGCTGTGTGTTGAATAATATGTGCGAATGAGTGACATAGCAGGTGCCAGCCGAGTTCCCAACAAGTACATTGCATATGAGCAAAGGGACGTCCAGTACAGCATCGATGGCATCATTCAGCGACCCAACGTTTGAGCACTTCTGCCTGAGAGTATGGAATTCATCCGCTGCTTTTGCTGCGAGGAGATTGCTTTCATAAGCACCTCGTATCTTTGCAATAGAGTTGCGTTTATGGGCCTGCATCTTCGCCAGTCTGTCCATAACCTGCATGTTCTTCCGCCCAAGACGGGCACCCTGCTCCTCATCGTTCTGCTTTTGAAACGCTGATACTAGGATGGATATTGCTTTCTCTGATAGCTCAAAACTAGATGGCATCATCCGATCATTTACAGTAGTTGAATTTACGACAATATCATTGGAAATCTTCTCAAGAGCCGCTTGGACATCAGTACCCCAGGGTTGACATATTTCTGATTTGAGTGGAGTGAGCAACGGAATGAGAGAAAGATATAAATGAAAGCAGAACTGGCAGGCCACGAGCAAACACTGACCTTCCGGAGCCCTAAAATCTAGCGGATATGCCGTCAGAGGCACTGGCATTGGCAGTTGTGGTGGGGAGAGTTTATACATCTCAAATGTTGGTCTCAATACAGCATCGACAACTTTTTCACAGGATATCTCAAATTCACGGGCGTAAATTTCTAGCTCTGAGGCTGTTTTGACCAAAGAAACAATCATAGATTCACGGCAGAAGGATTTTATTTGAGCAATGAAGTGAACGTCAATGGTAGGGAGAGCGGGAAATTTGAAGAGAGGACTAATACCAAGCGTGCTAACAATCAATTAAATGTGCAAGTGTATAATGAGAAGGATTGACATAAGAACATCAATACACAAAAGTAAACGTCCCCTCACCTATAAGAAAGACAACGCTGATCCAATTCCTCGAGGCAATCTCTCAAAAATATCCAGGAAGACTTCACAAAAGGCGTGTCCTCTTTCGACAATGATGGGAAGAGCCCACGACTCCTCTGCTTTGCTGCTTCCAGTGCCGATTTAGATTTGCCAACAGAAGGAGAAGGTATATGTTTTTGCTGTAATTCGTGGGACATGCGTTCCATAACAGTGAGGTATGGCGAGGAGACGTTCGAAGTTTTCATTGGAGAAACACCGCTAATACTACCAAGATAACGGATTGGAGATGTTATTGCGTCACCAACAGATTTGAATACACTCTTGCTGGTTGCGTGTGAAGACACAGTTGCAGCATCTCCTTCACTGTCGGGATGGGACAGTGCGATGGCATAGCCTGATCCACCAACAGCTTTGATGCGTTGCACTAGTGCGGAAGCTTCTTGCAAAGCTCTCAGACTGCGCCTGCTTTCCAAGAGCGGGTCAATTATCCTTTCATTGTTCTCTCCGCTAGTGCTGAAGGTGTTGACACCGCCATCATTATCATTTCGTTGGTCATGTATGGCGCTCCCACCATTACCACCCTCTCCTGTGGAGTCAAGAGGAGCTATCCTATCGAAAAACTCCTCATCATTTGCGTCACCTATCAAAGATCGCACACGAGCTACGTCCTGAATTCGATAGACCCGAATCAGAAGCAACCGTTGACACTCCCTCCCCACTTTCTTTGTTACCAATTGCGAATCGACAAGATAGGGTGGAAGGACGGCATAGTTTGGTCCCTTGGGCTTCGAACGGGAGGAGGCGCCAAATATATTTGGAGAAGAAAGAAATGTGGCGAGTCCAGGCGCAACACTAGAGGAATCATCGTTGTTAACATGAGATGGGGCGTCCCGAGAAGAACTAGAATCAGTAGCCTTCTCTTCGTCGTCTTTGTCCTCTCCCCCTCCCCCCTGAAGATCGGTATTTTCATCGTTGTTATCAAGTTTTGTTTCACCATTTCTCTCCTCCCTTTCCATCTCCCCTGGCATCCAGAGTCTCATCTTCCTCCCTGGAATAACTGCCCTCAAATGCCCTCCTTGCCTCTTTGTGATTTCTCCTCCCACTCTCTCCACAGAAGTGGTCATAGCATCCATAACTGCACCGCATAAGACATCGGGACGGATACGAATGGTAACAGTTCTAACCGGAAGAGGTTCCATTACACGGAGCGTAGATGGCGACGCGTATGCAAAGCCATCCATATCCGCAAATTCTGTATTATCGTTGTCCTCATCAGCGGACGAGTCGGCATCTTCACTTGATTTCGCAGGTGAATATGCCATGACTCGTTGCGAGTCTTCTCCGCCACCGTCTACAACCCGTTCCCCGCTTTCATCGCACGGCTTCCTTTCTCCAGGACCAGGGTTCCAGCCAGAGAACAACTTACGAAGAATCTTAGATTTCGGCGGCTCTATATATTCCACCGTGCAATCGAGTATTCGTTTCATGTATTGTTCACGTCCTCGAGAAGAGACTTCTCCACACGGTTTTGTGATCCAGCTTGGCATCGTGGCAATGCCCAGTGTCTCCAATTCATTTCTTGATAAGAATGGTTTTATGTACAATCCTCGATCAGATATTGGACGCACGATGTCGAGTGTTACCGCATGGTCAGCCAGACTATAAGAATGTTTCGGTTCAGAAGGGAGTACTGTCCAAGTATTGGCGACATCTGCGGATTGATTATTGTCCCTGTAGTATTGATGGATGGAATCCCGCCACTCCTCGCTGTATTCGTATGTTGATTCAGCGGCTTCTCCCACCTCACCATTTTCATCAGCAGTGGCAAGCGGACCTTCGCCCGATGGGGGAGCATTGCCATACATCATTTGGGCAAAGCCAGTGGTGGCTGCATCCAACTCATCCTTTAGATTCAACTGAGCCGCTTCCAACTGATTCCATTCCTCATTCACACTGTCTTCATCATCATCAGTGTGATGCCCCTTTCTCCTATCCCGTTTTCTACCGCTGTAATCGTCACTATCACTGGTTGAGCTCCATCCAGAACTACCCAATAATTCATTCAATGCAAGTGCCTGTTCACTCAACAACTCAGATACCTTGGGAGATGCTACTTTGACGAGTTCTTTCAGCTCCTCTTCGTCATAGTCATCATATTGATTATTAGCATGAATACCCGTGCCGCCACCACTTCCACTTAGACTCAAGGGATCGTTATTATCTGTGGTATCGGCGCTGGTCATAACTGAGATACTGTTTGGATTTTTGTTCGCTGAGCTGCTGAGATTGCCGCCATCACCACTACTTTCAGCTTCTACCACACCAATGAAATCATTTGTAGAATCCATTTTATCTTCCCGATTCAAAGCTCTTTGGATAATATTATCGGTGTGGTTCTTTGCCTCCCACAACTGTCGGTTTAGGCGGACACCCCCACCGCCATCCACGGCAGAGAATCCCTTGAATTCCGATAGTAAATTTATTTGCCGGTTCTGCATACACCGACGAAGAAGGAGGGGGACAATATAATTATATTAGCAAGAAATTAATGCAGCAGCTTGCAGAAAAAGAAGAAATGAAATCGTATCACTCACAAGATGAGCAATTTCCGACGTCTGCTCAATATTCTGTGATTGCAAATCTTGCAGTCGGGAGACTAATTCTGGAAGACGTGCACCGTCCGTTTGTGTTGCGGATAGTAGATCGTTTGCGGCGGCGTCTTGGTCTTCAAAAGGTACTGATGACTTATTTGAAGGCATTAGCAACCAATCAATTATAATTAGCAGCGGGCGGAATGCAAGTAGGGAGAGGGGATGTGGATAGGACGAGCCTATAATCATGCCATCCTCGTATCTAGAATTCGGCCTTTTAAAATGGGCAGTTCCTAGATCGCAAAAATATCGTCCACCTCCAGTTGACTCTCCCCTTTTTCTCTCTCCTCTCTGCTGCGTCTTGAATATAGGTAGAGGAAAACAATGTCAGCAGCCATATCCGAGCAAGCCGATGGCAGCGGAAGCGCCACAGATGAATGTATATTATTGCCCGAAATTGAAGGGATCGAATTTGTCAATTATGTCAACGAAGAGCAACTGGACGACGTGATGCGCCTCGTCGGCCAGGATTTGAGCGAACCGTATTCGAGTGAGTTGCTGTGCAGGTGGAGTGGATATTATTGTTTCTTTTCTAAGGGTGTAGTATTTGTGGGGCAATCCCATCTCAATTCTCAATAATTCCATCGTTATCCTGTCTCTTCTATGCAACCACCATCATAGTTTTCACCTACCGGTATTTCCTCCATCGATGGCCACAGCTATGCATCCTTGCCGTGCCAACAGATGATGTAGGAGTTGACGGCGAAACAAAAGACGGGCCAAAGAAACATCGACGTCCAATCGGATGTGTTGTTTGCAAAATTGATATCGATGATGGCAGTGCAGCCGACGAAGAAATAGCCAGAGCCGAAGAAGCAGCCGAGGCTGCCGCCACCACCGGCACTTCTGGTGACACTGCAGACAATTCAAACAGCGATTCTGATACCAAATCTGCAATCAATGATACAGAAGCAAATGCTCAGCCAGATACCAACCAATCAACAACAACTAATGATGAAATGCAAAGCAACAATAACATCGTCGATGCGCCCAACGACAATCAAGTATTCACGGGCTATATCGGTATGCTCGCCGTCGAAAACACCCACCGTCGATCGGGAATCGGAACTGCACTCGTCCAACGTGCCATACATCGCATGAAAGAAATGGGATGCGAATCTATTAAGTTGGAAACGGAGGTGTCGAACAAAGCAGCAATGAGGTTGTACGAAGATCGTTTGGGATTTATTAGGGAGGAGTTACTGACCAAGTACTATCTCAACTGGGGAGACGCTTATCGGTTGCGGTTGTGGTTGTGAATGCGCTACATTAGGGATTAGGTAGGGGGGCGTTTCACTTGTGGATTTTTTAAAAGTTATTCTCGCGGCTCTTCGCCTACGATTCGACATCAATCCAAATCGATCTGCAACAATGCCGATCTCCCCTGGAAAACAAGGCGGGCCGCGTGGCAGTCCATCCGCCAAGATTCTTCCGCCTCAGCTTCGTACGGCTGCCAGCAGTAGCTCCTACTACTCGAACAATGACTTCGAAAACGTTTGGCTCGAGGAAATGCTAACCCACGAGAGACAACGCAACGAGTCGAGAGCGAAGGCCGACCTGCTAAATTTCACGGAGTTACCTGGATCGACGGTACATCCTCATGCAGCGAATCAACTCGCAAAACAAGCCAAGGTAAAATCTAGCAGCTTGCCCGAGCACGAACGGCAACGCCTCAACGAGCTAAGCAAGACTCTCACAAAGACGACGATGACGACAAAAACAAAGACGAAGAATCCATATGTCGAGGCTAATGCAAAGCTTACACGAGTGCTGCAGCACACGAAGCTGAGGTGCAAGAATGATAACATGCAAGCGTCGCAGCTCAACGATTTCTACAAGCTGGGTGAGTTGTCGGTGTCCGTCTGTGCACTCCCTTTTTCACCTCAGAAATATATATCTCAAAACTCGTCTCCATCTCCTGCAGTGACTAGAGAAACATCCGCGGCAGTTATCCTTCAATCACAATGTAGACGTATATTGGCAACAGAGTATGTCAACAGGGTTGCTCTCGAGACCAAATCAGCGACTATAATTCAATGTTTTGTTCGGTCATTCTTCGCCCAACAACAGCTGAGACGGCTGAAGGAAGAGAAAGAGAATGCATCCCTTGTGCGTGAGCGATTCGTTCGCTTGTTTGTTGCAAGATGCCGTAGACGAAAGAGGATCAAGGTGGAACATGACGCAGCGGTCGTTTGCCAGTCTGCAATTCGCGTCTTTTTCGCTAAGCAAATAGCACGGCTGGAAAGGCTTCAATTATCGTGGGAGCTGAACCAAAAGCGATGGAGAGCAATCTCCACTCGTCTTGCATGGGCTGATTTGCGGATAAACTTTTACGCCAGACAAATTCAATGTATTGTGCGGCGGAAATTGGCAAAGAGAAGAGTGGCAACAATGTTTGAAGTGCACACCGAGGCTTCAATTCGCATCCAGTGTATCTGGCGCCGCTACCTTACACGGAAACGACTGAGTGGAATGATATACCAACTCAACGTCGATCAACGTTGCAATAAAATCAGGATAATATCATCAGAACATCGATATTGGAAGCAACGGGTCGAGGAGTTGACAAAACCTTCCAAACTTCAAATCAAGAATGATTTGGAGGAGCAGAAGGCCAAGTTGGAACAGGAACAGAGTGAAAAGTGCGAACAGATTCATTTATTAGAGTCACACTACAGAGATCAACTAGAACTGCAGCGACAAATAACACCACGAGCAATTGCTGGTGGGTGGGAAGAGCAAATCCAGATTAATCTGAAGGATGCACGGGAGAGGATTACAAATGCCAAGCTTGATCTCTTCTTCGATGTTCAGAAGAAGCTCAAGGCTGTCACGAAGGAGATTGACCTCATCCAAAGCAACGAGGATGAGGCGAAGGCCAACCTTGACCACTGGAGTGCATGGCAGCAAGCTGAACAAGACAGACTGTGGGACTTTCAGCGAGAGCACGACAGAGAAGTCGAGGAGGAAGAAAAGCGTCATGCTCGTGTACACGAGCAGCTCAAATGGGCCATAAAGTTCACGATGCCTTCTGGCAAGCCGGATAAGAGGAGGCCGCTCCGTCACCAGCCAACTGACAACGATGGCGGTGAAAGGGTGGAAAAGCTGATAGATGTTGTGCGCCTTTCTGCCGATGGCTACCAAGAGCAAGTGCATTTGGCGAACACGTTCAACCCGTTCGTGAAAATGTGGCAACAGTACAACGCTCTTGCTACAAATCAGAACCTTCTGGCTAAGCCGGGAGATAATGGGGCTACTATGAAACCTAATCCTTCGCATTATGGGGTGACAAGTCAGCCTCATAGTACTGAACCCAGACAGAAGCGCACATTTCCCAAAAAACTGCCCTTTGACAGGTTAGAAAAGGTGAGGGAGGAGAGGACTGTGTTGGAGGGTGAGCAATCGCGTTGGAGAGAGCAGACAGCGTAGGATAATACGTTAGCAGCAGATGATATCTATTGCAACAAACAAAATCAATCTATTCCTTTACTCCTACTCAAATCTAACAACTCTTGGCTTTTTACACAGATCCACATTTATCCTTTTGCTACATCAAGCGATGCCGCATCAAGATCAATTACCGATTCATCAACATCATCCTTCTTCTTTTGACTTTCCTCATCAGATACTTTAACCTTATCAGATACCTCTTCTTTATTCTCCTCAACCGCCTCATTACTGATGGCATTCTTGTTCTCAACTATATCAACCCGACGGACAGTTTCCTTGGCCTCTTCGAGCTTGGGGGCAGTAATGGTGAGAACACTATTCTCCATCTGAGCAGAGACCTCATCCGTATTGACATTGCGGGGTAGCACGAATGATTTCTCAAATGTGGAGTGCGTAGAGATACCTTCATTCTCGAGTTTGGTCTCTCCAGAAATCTTGAGTAGACGTCCATCGCCCTCCAGCTGGAGGTTGATATCACTCGCCTTGGCACCTGGTACATTGACTACAATCTGAAGTTGCGTGTCGTCTTGAGAGATCTGATAAGTATTCTTGGCCTGGTCCTGTATATCTTTGGTCATACTCTGGAGGAGGGCGTTCGCCACTTGTGCTGGGCTTTCTTGAAGGAGATATGAAGGTCGTGCCATGCGTCTCTGCAAAGGAAAAGGGTCGTAAAACATATCATCCATCATGGTATCGAACTCGCGCATGACACGTCCGATGTCCGAGAAGCTCGATGGACGACTGCGGCGGACTGGAACCAGAGACATTGACGGCCGAGAGATGTAGTATGCGGCATCGGTGGACGCCAAAGAGGCTAGGAGAGCTGCGATAACAGCGGCGTTTGATTGAAGGGAGAGCATTTTGGTTAGGAAATTCTTTGTAAAGCGGCGGTGGTATGTTGTGATTGTTACTTTGATGATTGGCGTTTACTTAGACTGAAGCTGAATTTATGAGACCATTATGCGCCTTGCTATTTCCATCTGGAATTCGGATGCAATGGGATTGAAACGTGGACTCTTGGGGGATCTTGGAGCCTCCAAGAGGACATACGCCTGAAGCCGACGGTGAAGGGACGTCTAGGCAGGGACACAGTCGTGCTCTTTGGTGAGGTGTGGAAATGTGAGGAGGTGCAAAAGAGAGTAAAGGTATCCTTAAAACTGTACTATTCCCACGCACAAAATCTGAATCAGACTTCCCTCCATCGAAATCTGCGTATTGCCTCACGATTGACGCTCCCAACTATCCATTACACACTGTTTGACGCTCTACTCTTCCATCGATTTCTTCCGGGGCATACCTTCCTCACTTTCATGTTTCTTTCTGCTCATAAATTGCAAAAAGCAAAAGTACAAACACCATTTCACTTGGTAACATCATACAACAACTAAAGCAACACATCTATCCATATCAATATATCAACAATGAGTCTATCCCTTTTTCTCCCAAACCATGCCATCGCTACCGGCTTCGATGGCGACATCTTCCCCAGCTCGCTCCCACCTACGCTAAATAAACGCTTCAAGAAGGACACCATGCTAACTTTCTCTCCACGATACGAAGTCACAGACAATAAAAAGGAGGTCCGCATCGCTGTCGATGTGCCCGGAGTCAAGCCTGACAACATGAAGGTTGAATTAGAGAATGAGGGCCGTGTCGTGCACATGTGTGGTGACCGCAAGATCAAGACTGACGAGCGCTACGAAGAATTCAGGTTTGACAAGCGCTTCACTCTTGGCAAGGATTTGGACACATCTAAGCTCACCGCGCACCTATCTGATGGAGTGTTGGTACTGACTGCTCCGAAGAAAGAGAAGCTACCTCCCACCAAGCAAAAAATTGCCATTGTTCAGGGTGAAGCGCCTGCGTTGGAGATGGAGGTAGAGAAGGAAGTGGAGGAAAAGAAGGAATAGAGAGTTACGTTTGCAGGTATTGAGTGTGTAAAAGAAGATGGAAATATGTATCAGTTGATTATTAGGTTGCAGAGAAGATTGCAGAGAAGTTGAGAATAAGTAAAATAGTTGGAAAAAAGATATATAAAATTTGTTACACAAGAGGTTGGGCTATCAAAAACCATCAGATTTCTGATACTGCACTCAATTATTTATTACCATGCGCTGTTCAACGCCGTGTCTTGGTCTGAAAGATGTGCCACATCGCCTACTTCTCCCACCAACGACCACATCTTTCCATTTGCTTTATTCTCCTTTTGTCGAAAGTGGGTCAAGCTGCAATATCCCACGTATTCTTGGGGAGCTCCAAATGCACTTACCAAACCCAAACAAGTTGCTCCATGTCCGACAAACAGTATATTTATGCTCCTGTTCGTTTCATTGTTGGAAAGAATTCGAAGGATGACTTTCTTGGCGACATCAGATGCCCGTCGTGCAGCGGCACCATCACCGCATTCATACTGTGACAATTGATCCACTGCCATAACTGGTGCATATGCAGCATCAATAGTAAACTGGCGTTGTTTGAGTTCTTCTAGAGTACCCATATGCGAGGGCCGGCTTCCTACCTCAGCAATTCCAGGCTCGACACAGATGGGAGTTTTCCACACTTGGCTGACTGCCTGAGCCGTTTCCATACACCGTAAAAGAGGAGAAGATATAATGAAGAACGATTGTTTTTTGTCATAATGATTTCTCAAGGCTTTTGCTAACTCTTGAGATGCCTTGTGCCCATGTGAGGACAGCGGTGCATCCTTCCGCCGTCCGTGTCCTATTTTAGTCAACCATTGCGAATCTATAAAAGGACCATTGTCCTGTCGAGCACCATGCCTGGTAACAAAAATCTGATGCTGCTGGACTTGTTGTGATGATGTTTGTTTCTGAGGTGGTGGATTGGGCACAGACCGTCCTCCCCGTCGTCCATGAAAGGACCAAAACTTTGTAGATTGGTTACCAGGTATGGGTAATGTCATCAGTTGATAATCCGTTTGACATAGTTGTTCGTATGAGGTAGATATTCTCAAGTGATTAGCAAGATTTTGTAACACGGCCATTGCACCGATTGAAGCATCATACGTAGGATTGGGTATCACAATTTCTTCATAAGGAATGATGTGTGTAGCCTGCTCCATCCATAATTGATCGGGTTGAAATCCTTCTCGCACACTGACAATAATATTGGAAAGAAAGGGCCGTATGTGCTGATGAAAGATATCATTGTTGCGTGTGTACTCGTGTGTTTTGATCAGTATGACTGAAGAATGATTGTCTGTTGCAGATTGTATTCTTTCTTGGATTTTCTCAGCAGTCAAATCTCTTATCCAGTAGGAATCACAGAATACTCCTGCATGAAGCAACAATAAACGCACTGCATTGAATACCCATGTAGAAGCGCTTCTGCCCATATCCCGACTTGCGGTAATAATCACCTTTGGCGCTTCATTCCTACTGCTATAGGTGCATGTATGATGACTTGCTTCACTCGCAGTACGACGCAGCTGTTGCTCCTCCGCATCTAAATGGCGGAATTCACATTCATAATCGTTACAAGCGAGTCCACTCGGGCAGTCCAAAGAGGGTATATTAGTTTGCTGTTTCTCCATATCCGTGTGAGTGCTTTGTGCAAGCGAATTGCTTTGAGTAGAGGGGATAGGATGTCTAATTCCAAGAGACACGCGATTTTCGATCTCCCTGGCTTTGCGCCCCTCTTCAATTCAGCGGCTGGTGCTTTCGTCCTTTGGCAGAGAATTCACAGACGGCGACTTGTGTTGCCCCATCTGTTATAGACTAGATTCTCTGGACAACTCTACCTATGTACCTATCTCCTCAATCCAGCTCAATCCGCGTACGATATCCAAATTTCCATTTGCAATAGTAGCCGCATAGCTGCATAATCTCCTCTACCATCATGGACCCGACCTCCTCCAGCAAAAAGCGCTCTCGGCAGGACGACGGTCTCGATGTCCCCTCCAGTAAAAAACTCAATAATCTGCTGCAGGACGTTCCTACCACGGAGCATTATCAAGTGTCGTACATGCACCGTCAGACTGTCACGCATTGCTGCACCTCACTCCGCCACGGGTATGTCATTACGGGAAGTACCGATGGGGTTGTAAAATTCTGGAAGAGGACTTCGACTTCAACTGCGGCGCCGGCAGCTCCTGGCGCCTCGGGCGGTGGGAGTAGTATGGCGAAGGAAAAGGGAGACACATCGCGTTGTCTCGAATTTGTCAAATCGTACTCATCGCACGTGGGTCCCCTCCTCGCCCTCGCCGCATCTCAGCCCAATGGAGACTCGGCAGTAAGCATCGGATACGATGGGGTGATTAAATTCTACGACGTTGCCACCTTCGATGTCAGCGGGATGATACGCACGCACAACTCGTCGGGGAAGAAATTTCGTCTGGGTAGGCATGCTGCACTGATCGAACGGGAGGATTTGTATCTGCTGGTGTCGACGCGTGCTCCGACGAGGGAGGAGTGGCAGATTGAATTTTGTGAGAGGGAAAGGTTGGAGATGCTGAGGAAACAACAGAATGAGGATGACAGTGACGATGATGCAGGGCCTCTTCCCCAGGGAGTAGATGAGACGAAGAAAGATGAAGCTGTCAGCAACAGCGACACTAGCAATGGTATGGTGCCAGCGGGTTCCATCCTGTTGTTCTCGGGGACCAATCTCTCATCTGATCCGTTGCGTGTCATCACATATCATGCTACTCCAGTCACGGCACTGGCATATCATTCATCGAAGCAATGGGTCGTCAGCGGCGATGCAAGTGGAGTATTAGAAGTTTGGAATGTCCCCTTCTCCGCTTCTTCTGGCGGAGAAGATACCAGTTCTTCTCCTGAATCGCTGCCATTTCAATCAAAGCTGGATACAGATCTGTATGCACTCATTAAGAAGAAGACGTATGCAATTGACATTGCCGTGTCTGAAGCAGGTATGGGCGACGGATATTTTGCAGTCTACTCGTCCGATCGAAAGATAAGGCTCTTTTCCTTCGACAATTGCAAGCTCGTTTGCATATACGACGAGCGGCTGAAGGTATACGACAGCCTCCTATCGACCAAGTCCTCCGCCATGGGAATCGATGCAATTGAATATGGAAAGCGTGCGGCGTTGGAACGCGAGATGGAGGATGCGTGTTTACTTACGGGTGGAGTGTCGACGAATCCTACTACGAAGCAGTCGCTTTCTATGGTGACACCTGCGTCAGAGGGGAGTTACCACCAACATCTACATCTGACCTTTGACAATACGGGGAAATACCTTTTGCTTCCAACGATTGTGGGAATCAAGGTCATAAACATTCAAACACACCGTGTCGTGGCCACGGTCGGGAAAGGGGATGCATCGTCGTTGCGCTTCCTTCACCTATGCCTCTGCCCCGGAGATGCAAAGATTAATCAGCAGATGCAATTAGCTCGGACGGGAGGATCGAGCGCGGCTATTACCCACGGAGGCGAAACTGAACCGAACGATTCCCTCCTCATTGCTCTGGCATACAGTAAACGTCGCTTTTACACATTCAGCCACCACGATCCCCTGACGAATAGTGAGCAAGGCGAACCCGATGAGCAACTCGCTAGGGATATTCTAAACGAAGCACCCGACGCGTCGGATCTGTTGGAAGCATCCCACCTAGGCCGTTCGGGTAATGATCCCGATGCAGCGTCGAAGCTTACCACTGCCTCGAAAGCCATATTACGCACGACGCACGGAGATATAACCATCAAGTTGTTTCCCAAGGATACGCCCAAAACGATACAAAACTTTGTTGGGCACGCTCAGTCTGGTTACTATGATAATGTTATCTTTCATCGTATCATTCCTGGGTTTATGGTGCAAACAGGTGATCCTCTTGGAGACGGTACCGGAGGAGAGAGCATCTGGGGAGGAGAGTTCGAAGACGAGATACGGAGGGAGCTGAGGCACGATCGGCCGTTTACCGTGAGCATGGCCAATGCAGGACCGAACACGAATGGGAGCCAATTCTTCATTACCACAGTCCCCACACCGTGGCTTGACAATAAACACACTGTCTTCGGGAGGGTGGTGGGTGGTATGGAGGTAGTGATGGCTCTTGAGGGTGTGAAGACAGATGAGCTGGACAGGCCACTGTCGGAAGTGAAGATATTGAGCATTGATCTTGATGCGTAAAGTACTGTGAAACACCAACTTAATTCTTTAACAAATATCTACCTCTCATCGGCGAAATGCAATTACTAACACAAACAATATAAATCATGAATCTTCACAAAACCCGATCGAAATCAGCTCAAGCAGCTACCAACTTTTCCTTATTGCGACCAAGGAAGTTCTTCCACCAAACGGAATCGAGCAATACATTCTTCCCATCACTGTCCTTCGTCAGTTTCTTTGCCTTGAGAAGCGTGTAGGCCAAGTCCACCCCCAGAGCGCGCGTGACGCTTTTACCCTGAGCCAAATTCTTGTTGATCGCCGCCACTAGATCCCCATCAATTGCATCGAAATCCGGATGGGCTGCAAATTGATCCACACGTTTGCGGACGGTAGTCTGATTAATCGCAAACTGATACCCCAAATTTTTTTTCGTTTTCTCGATGATGCGGTCCTTTTCTCCGTCGGGCAAGCCGTTAGGGTGATTCTCCCTTGCACGGAAATAACGAGCGGTGGCCTCATTCATAAGCATGCGCTGTTTCCTTTTGTCATCCTCGGACGGCTTCTTCTCCAAGAAGTCTGGATGCTCCCTCTTGAAGCGTATCAGAGTCTTGGACTCGAGATCTGTCATTTTCACATCAGGCATTCCATACTCCAACTTGACACCCTGAACGATTGCTTCGAGGGTACCCGGGGGTAACTGTCCATTCGACGATTTCGCCCGCCTGTACCGTTCATACACGCTCTCGGCAATATCTTTCTTTGTCTCTAGAATTGCTGTATCCATCTCTGTCCTCACTGTACCAATCTCCCTGCCAGACCTATTCAGATAAAGAAAGTTGACTCTCTTCTTGAGTTTTGGGATTGTTAACTCAGGATCATCTTCCACACCATGTTTTGTCTTAGCTTCCTCCACCTTAGCTTCGAATGTCCCCTTCGGCAGCCTGACATAATTCTTCCGCTCTTCCGCGTACCACTCGTAGATCTCCGTCACAGCCCTACCTTTGGGCGTATCCACGTCTTCCTTCCTCTTGGGTCTACCCAGCTTTTTCGTGTGTGCAGACTCTTTGGGCGTTGGAGCTTTCTTCTCCTTCTGCTTCTTCTCCTTATATTCGGCAAATTTGCCCTTTTGCCTCCGCTGCCGGTAGTTACCATCCTTGTTCATGATGAGCCACGTCACCCTCTTCCTAACTTGTTCGATTCCCAGAGAAAAGTCCTCCATACCAAAATCTTTCCTGGCCTGCACTACGATCTGCTCAAATGCACCGTGTGGAAGGCGATCCTTATTGGGCCCTCGCGCTTTCTCATACCTGTCAGTGATTTCTTGTACAAGCCTAGTCTCTGGCGTATCCTTCTTGGGCCTTCCCCTCGGCTTTTTCGCTTCTGGCTCGCCATCATTGGGTAGCTCATCTTGTGTCCAATCACTCCTCTTTTTGTAGGGTTGCTTGTACTTTGCATTTGATGCCTCTGATTCGCGGCGCTGTTTCAGGACTTTGATTTTCTCTTCATATTTGGCAATCCCTTCATCCACAATAGTCATACACCTAC
>NODE-402-length-15375-cov-4.91932_pt1 | contig 15375 bp, 14 predicted proteins | sample MGYA00139097_ERZ477577 | MGnify/ENA metagenome assembly ERZ477577 | reverse complement strand
CATAATCGGGTTCTGCTCCGGCAATCTCATCAAAACCAGTTAATATTTCAATTGCTTGCTGGGGGGTTAAAGAATCAGGAAGCTGTAACCTGACAATCCCTAACTCCTGAAAGGAATCAGTGACCGTTGCTCCAAGCGAACCCAGAATTTTACTTAACCGTTCTCTATTTACAGATGAGTTCAAGTGGACCAGTAAACTGTTCTTTACATAGAGTAAGCCATCATCGCCTTGAACTATCAGCAGGTTGTTGCTTTCCACTAATGGCTCTATTCTGTTTTTCTTTCCCCGTTGGAAAATTTGAATCTCAACAAGGCTCAGTTCAGATTCTGGAGAATTTCCAGCCTTCTCCCAAACAAGTGAATAATTGTAAGATTTAAGGATAGATGCCAAGACCCTGTCTATTGGTTTTTCATGAACGGTTAAAGAAATCCTGGGGTTTATACTCGGATCTGCCTGGATAACCACACCCTGGCTCTGCAGATCTTTTAGCAGATCCCGCAGAGGGACCTGATTGGCATGCAGGGTTAACTTTTCACCGGTTAACCGTACAAAATAATCACTGCCTGTTACCAACGAACCTGATAAAATCACTGTGAAGATCAGAAAACAGATGGCAAAAGTGCCTGGTTTCGGGAGTCTAGACCAAGACTGATGCGCTGTTAATTGAGACATCACCAACAATAGTCTGAAAACATAGCTACACATCCATCAACTATAACCACGGTCATTTAATTGCAAAACTCATCTATAAATTCTAGCTATGAGAGCAGACCAAAGAATTGAGGAACAAAAAGGGACAGCCACGGAAATGCAATGATTGCGAACAAAGCAGCAAGCGAAAGACATAAGACTATCATACCAGCGCGAGGATTCGAAATAACAAACAATCAGATGAAAATCAAACCTTTTGGGGATATTTGGTCAGACCATCCTTCACGGCAGGATTCTGAACCAGACAATAGATATGGTACGCTACCATCACGGCTGATCAATTTATGAAACTGGAATTTTATATATATTTCAATTGATTATACTTTGCATCAGGAAACCCGTTACCTGCTGGTAACAATTGAGTTCCATTTAGCGTTACCTGGTGGTAACAATTTGTCTGGATTGATTGCAGCGAAACATGGTATGAATTCCTGATCATCACAATTTCATATGGTTATGGCAATCTGATAATCAGGAATGATGTATGCAACAGCAAAATCATTACAGACCTTTTCTCACGTGATAATACATGAAGCTTCAATACAAATTTATACTGGTAATCGGACTGATTCTGATAACCTCCTACAGCTTCATTTTCTTCTATATCTCTAACCTTCAGAATGATCTTGTAATCGGTCAGGCCAACCATCAGGCAAGAATGCTGCACAGGCAGCTGCTATTAACTCGTGAATGGGTTTCAGATCATCATGGTCTTTTTGTGGTCAAAACAGCTCAGGTCCATGAAAACCCCTACCTTGAGCAACCTAACTTACACACTGACAAAGGCATTACCCTTGTCAAACGAAACCCGGCAATGGTTACCAGGGAATTATCGGAATATGCCGTCAAAGCTGGCTACGGATGGTTCCGCGTTACCAGCCTGAAACCGGTCAATCCATTAAACAACCCTGACCAGTTTGAAAAAATGAGTCTTGAGCGTTTTGAAAATGAGAATATCCAGGAGGTTATACAGATATCCAGAAATGAAGGAGAGAAGAACCTGAGATATATCGCACCATTAAAGGTAAAGTCTACGTGCCTCAGTTGTCATGCTCAACATGGCTATAAGATTGGCGATATAAGAGGAGCACTCTCTATATCCATTCCAATTGAATGGGCGGATCGAATTATCGCCCGTAATAATCGCACGATTATATTTATCGGCATACTCTCCATTCTCGCAGTTACCAGCCTGCTCTATTTATTGTTTAATGTCTTTGTTACCTTCCCCCTTTCAAGCCTTAAACAGGCCATTGACAATTACCCCGACAAAACCGATCCTATGCTTCATTTTCCTGACCGCTCAGATGAAATAGGAATACTAACCTCAAGGTTTTCAGCACTTTGCGATAGACTTGAGTCGTCACATAATGCGCTTGATAAAGCAAAAGAACAGGCCTTTTACAGTGAAAAAATGGCAGCGCTTGGCCAGATTACAGCCGGTATAGCCCATGAAATCAACAATCCTCTGGGGGGAATGCTTAATTGCGTCAAAAACATGCAGGATGAACCTGAAGATTACGCCATGCATGCCAGATATCTTCCGCTTCTGCGCAAAGGTCTTCGCCGTATAGAATCGATTATGAATCAACTCCTCAACTTTGGCAGGAATGCCCCCTTGCAGTTGAGAAAAGTTCATATTGATGATGAAATTAAAGAATGTTTTTCTTTGCTGGCCTACCGAATGAAAAATATAGATCTTGAATTTGATCTCAATCTCGATCAGCCATACTGCATCGACACTGAAGCAATTAAACAGATCGTTGTGAATATCGACTTGAATGCGATCCAGGCACTTCCTGAAGGTGGCACAATCACGGTAATCAGCTTCATGGAAAAGGACCATATCAACATTATCATCAAGGACTCCGGTCCCGGTATCGACCAGGACATTATTGATTCTATTTTTGACCCATTCTTTACAACCAAAGAAGTCGGCCAGGGCACGGGGCTTGGTCTCGCGGTGTCATACTCACTCGTACAAAAAATGGAAGGGACAATTTCCGTTGATTCGACAATAAACAGTGGCAGTACCTTCACCATTTTGATCCCGATCCGGCAGGCATGCAGCGAACCTCATGTCAGCATGAAAAAAACAGATTCGACCGAAGGAGACGTTACATGTTAAGGGTGCTGCTTGTCGAAGATGACGAGATTATGAGGATTTCAATTCAGGATCGCCTGGAGAAATATGACTGGCACGTTGACACCGCCACCGATGGGCTCGAAGCGATTGAAATGCTCAACAAGATCAATTACCAACTGGTCATCTCCGACGTCCGTATGCCCAATTATGACGGAATAGCACTACTTAAATACGTCAAGGAGTCTGCTCCATATACAGACATGATCATGATGACCGCCTTTGGCAATGTAGAAAGTGCCGTAAACTGCCTCAAACAGGGAGCGGCTGATTATCTATTAAAACCTTTTGATATTGATGACCTGGTCATTCGCATTAATCGAATCCTCGCGGTACAGTCGCTAAAGGCGCTTAACATATCCCTTAAAGACGCGTGCATGCAGCAACAGCAGAAACTGATTGGCTCCAGTTCTTCCATGCAGGAAATATACCGTCTCATTGCTCAGGCAGGTCCCAGTGATGCCTCTATATTAATAACCGGTGAATCGGGAACAGGAAAAGAACTCGTTGCGGCTGCTCTCCATGAGGCGAGCCGGCGACATGCACATCCATATATCAGGCTGAATTGTGCTGCAATACCCGACGGTTTGATGGAATCAGAAATGTTTGGCCATGAAAAAGGTGCCTTTACCGGAGCTGTAAACCAGAAACCTGGCAAATTTGAGATGGCCGACAGAGGTACGCTGCTCCTTGATGAGATTGCTGACCTGCCAATGACTCTTCAACCAAAACTTCTCAGAGTTCTTCAGGAGCATGAGCTGGAACGCGTTGGAGGTACACGGACGATCAAGGTTGATGTCAGGATTATCTGTTCCACCGCAAAAGACCTGTCAGAAGAGGTACAAAAAGGTAATTTTCGAGAAGACCTCTTTTATCGCTTACGGGTCATACCGATAAAACTGCCACCACTTCATCAACGGAAAGAGGACATACCTGCGCTCATAAAACATTTTCTTCATGAATACAGTATGAAACGAGATGTCGCAATGTCACTTTCGCCAAAGGCCATGGAATATCTACTGGAATATAATTATCCTGGAAATGTCAGGGAATTGAAGAATATCATTGAACGAGCCTCCATTCTTGCTCCACTGCCGGAGATATCCCACCAGGATCTGCCTGCCGACCTGGCCAATACTCGAAAAGAGCATAGTGAGGGAACACTTCTCCTCTCAGATGCGGTGGCCAGGACAGAAAAAAAAGTAATTTGCAACGCCCTGCATAAGGCTCTGAATTCACGAACAAAAGCCGCAGAAATTTTGGGTATCAGCAGAAAAAATCTTTGGGAAAAGATGAAAAACTACTCTATCGAGGTATAGCGCTCAAATAGTTGCACAGATTATCCAACCTAAAAAACCACGGGATCTAGATCACCTCAGTTCGGAATTGTCATCCGGAACAAAAATTACCGGTCTGCTGAAATCATAGTAGCCTTCCCGGTCAACGTATTGATCGTAGTATGCCCTGCCACCGTCACTTTTATATCCGGTATAATTTCCAGCACACCCATTGACAAGTAAAAGAGCAGCACCTGTTATCATCGTAACAATTATTCGGCCAACCACCTTATCTTTCATGACGTGCTCCCCTTATGGCGAAATGATCCAAGCTGAATTTGTTGTATCATTATCATTTTTTTTAAGTTACTCTCATCATTACATTAAACATCATTAATGAAAAAACACTTATCGCTTAAGCTATGAAAATTTCGATCGACTCTCCCCTCGATATGCACCTTCACCTCAGACAGGGTAAGATGCTCAAACAGGTACTCCCTTTCTCAGCAACCAGTTTTGCCGGCGCTGTCATCATGCCCAATCTGGTTTCACCGGTTGACGACAAGGAAAAACTGTTTCGTTACCTTGAAGAGATCACCTCACTTTGTGTAAATGAAATATTCAAACCCTACATGACTCTTTTCTTTCGCTCTTACCGCAAGTCGGAACTGGAAGAACTCCTTAATCATATCATCGGAATTAAACTTTATCCAGCAGGAGTCACAACCCAAAGCGAATCGGGCGTATCCGATTTCAGTTTAATCGAGGAAACACTCTCCCATATGCAGGAACTTAAGATACCGCTTCTTGTTCATGGTGAGAGCAATGGTTTTGTCATGGAACGGGAAAAGGAGTTTCTACAAACATACGATTATATTGCCAGAAATTTTCCCGATCTGCATATCGTCATGGAGCACATAACATCTGCAGATTCTGTCGAGTTTCTCGATAAATTTGACAATGTCTCTGCTACCGTGACCGTTCACCACCTGATGATTACGCTTGATGATGTCGTCGGTGATCTTATGCAACCAGACATGTTCTGTAAACCGATAGCAAAAACTCCACGCGACCGTGACGCGCTGAAAAATGCCGTTTTCAATGGACATCAAAAACTCATGTTCGGTTCCGACTCTGCTCCGCACCCACGACATAAAAAAGAATGCTGTGGGTGCGCCGCCGGAATTTTTTCAGCTCCCGTTGCCCTGCCGATTCTTGCAGAGTTATTTGATAAAGCTGATAAACTTGAACTGTTGCAGGACTTTGTCAGTGGAATTGCCAGGAAGAGATATAATATTACGCCGCCTGAAAAGACAATTACGCTTGAAAATAAAGCGTTCCGGGTTCCTCTCCTCAACGGTGAGGTGAAATCTTTTCTTGCAGGTAAAAAGGTTGCATGGCGTATTGTCTGATTTCTCACGATAAGTTCAGTACTCATTATTACATTATTACAATACTACCAATACCATAGTAACAGTAAATCAATTGAATCTGTCAAAAACACTCCACTACATATACGGCCGGGTCAAACAGGCGGCCATAGACCTCTTGCCGATCGTTCTGGTCATAGCATTTTTTCAACTTGTTATCATCCGGCAGCCGCTCCCACACTTTAAAGAAATTATTATCGGTTCAATCATGGTCGTCATCGGGCTCAGCATGTTTATCCAGGGATTGGATATGGCCCTTTTCCCGCTCGGAGAAAACATGGCCCAGGCCCTTACCCGGAAAGGGAACCTGTTCTGGCTGCTTTTGTTTGCCTTTGCTCTCGGCTTTTCAACAACTATAGCAGAGCCAGCCCTTATTGCTATTTCCAGAAAAGCAGCAGAGATTGCCGCCAGTGCACAACTCCTTGACAATAATCTTCAGGCTATCAACTCCTACGCTCTTGGTCTGCGTCTGACCGTTGCCTTCTCTGTCGGATTTGCAATTTTACTTGGAGTTCTTCGTATTCTGCTGAACTGGCCGATTCACCTGCTCATTATTGGCGGCTACATCCTGGTTATGATTATCACCATCTTCGCACCGCCTGAAATCATCGGAATTGCCTACGATGCCGGAGGTGTTACCACCTCAACGATTACCGTTCCTCTGGTAACCGCACTTGGTGTTGGACTTGCTACAATCATTAAAGGCAGGAATCCGCTCCTCGATGGATTCGGCCTTATTGCCTTTGCATCTCTGCTTCCGATGATCTTCGTCATGCTCTATGGCATTACTGTATTTGGAGTGAGATAACAGCCATGGATATAATCAACGATCTGATAAAAACGCTTCTTCTAACCGGTCGTGACCTTTTACCGATTATTCTTCTCTTTGGCTTTTTTCAGATCTTTGTTCTGAAACAACCAATTGCTAATCTAAGAAGAATTATAGTCGGCAGTTTTTATGTTTTTATTGGTCTCACCCTGTTCCTGGCCGGTCTGGACGAAGCACTTTTTCCTATTGGAAAAATAATGGCCAGTCAGTTAACCGCGCCTGAGTTTCTCGGAGCACAAAACAACAGTGCTCTCCTTGCAGACTGGAAGACTTATACCTGGGTGTACCTGTTTGCTGCCGCTATCGGATTTTCAACCACAATTGCCGAACCATCTCTTATTGCGGTGGCGTATAAAGCATCAGAGGTTTCGGGCGGAACGATCAATCAAAGAGGGCTCCGTATTACTGTTGCCATTGGTGTTGCCTTTGGAATCAGTCTCGGTTCATTCAGAATTATAAGCGGCACCCCTCTTTACCTTTATATTCTGGCTGGCTATATCATTGTTATATTGCAGACGTTCTTTGCGCCCAAATCAATCATTCCGCTCGCCTATGATTCCGGCGGCGTCACCACTTCTACTGTTACCGTACCTGTTGTTGCAGCGCTCGGATTGGGATTATCCTCTTCTGTCCCTGGAAGAAATCCGGCAATTGACGGTTTCGGGCTGATTGCCTTTGCCAGTCTATTTCCCATCATTGCAGTACTCGGTTACGGGCAGTTTGCCCAGTGGCGAAACAGCAGATCAAAAATTTCGAGAAAAGGAGAATGATGATGAAGTTTAAGATTATTTTAGCTTCTGTAAAAACAGACCTGACCGACAAAATTGTTGATGCTGCCAAAAATGCCGGCGCAACAGGCGCTACCATTATACCCGCACGAGGCACCGGGATACATGAAGCAAAAACTTTTTTTGGTTTAAGCCTTGAAGCCCAGACCGACATTATCATGTTTCTCCTTGAGGAAAATCTTGTTGAAGTGGTCCTGAGAACGATTGGGGATGCCGGACAATTTGATAAACCAGGTACCGGTATCGCATTTGTTCTCCCCGTTGATCAGGTAATCGGTCTGGAAAGCCAGATTGATACATTTGCAGAAGCTGCACGAAAACAGCCCTCAGATTAAACCACTGTCTGTCATCAGCATGTAAAGACGTTCCCAGGTAAATAAATGAATAAGATTTTAAATCTATTGAAAAATCATCGTTCTATTCGAAAATTCACCAATCAAACGATTGAACAGGAGTTGGTTGAATCACTTATTCATGCCGGTCAATGTGCTGCCACCTCAAGTTTCATCCAGGCTTGCACAGTCATCCAGGTTAATGACCCAAAAGTACGGGGAATATTATGCGAATATGCAGCAGGCCAGCCCTATGTGAAAGATGCACCACTCTTTCTTCTTTTCTGTGCGGATATGAAGCGGCATCAACTCGCCTGTGATATGCATAATTCACCGATGCTTTCAGGATTCACCGAACAGTTTTTAACTGCTTCACTGGATTGTGCTCTTTTTGCCCAGAATGTCTTGATCGGTGCAGAGTCAGCAGGACTTGGAGGCTGCTACATTGGAGCGATTAGAAATAAGATTGCAGAAGTTGATAAGCTGCTAGGCCTGCCAGAACTCGTCTATCCTGTCTTCGGAATGTGCCTTGGACACCCCGCACAAGAGCCGGAAATCAAACCACGGCTCCCGCTAAACGTTGTGCTGAAACAGGAACGATATGATGATACTCGTGATAAAACCAATATACTGGAGTACGATAAGCGAGTGAGCAATTACTACAAAATTCGAACCGGTGGAGCCAGAGACAATACATGGAGTGAACAGATCTCCGATATGCTAATAAAAGAAGCGCGCCCCCACCTGTTAAACTATCTCAGAGCCAAGGGTTTTTTATTGAAGTAATTAACCCACTCCTTAGCGTGCTTCTGTCAATTTAATGTCACATCAAGGACCTCAGCAAACCGCTGCCACGACTTCCTGTCCGCCTCTTCATGATATCGTTCTGAACCAAACACCGTGAACGCATGGGGAGCGCCACTATAGGTGACCATCTCGTGATTGACCCCGGTTGTTTCCAGTTCAGCGGCCAGCGAAGCAAAATCTTCCATTGTAATGGCACTGTCTGCTGTACCATGGAAAACGACAATCGAACCGGCTGTCTTACTGTAGTCCTGCCCCTCCGGTGTAGACAGCCCACCATGAAAAGTAACAAATGCCTTCGCCTCAGCACCGGATCGAGCCATTTCAAGGACCGCTGCACCACCAAAACAATAACCAAAAACAACACTGTTGGAGCCATCCCCGCCCTGCTTGACGCCTTCATCAAATGCTGCTTTTAAGAGTGCTCTCATCTTCGTTCGATCTTTATACAGTTCTCCTGTATGCTGCTTCTTATCTTTAACTTCTGTTGGCCTCACCCCTTTCCCAAAAAGATCCGCCGCAAATACTGAATATCCGAGATCGGCAAGCATGTCCGCTCTTTTTATTTCATAATCTGTTAAACCATCCCAATCATGGATGAGCAGTAACAAAGGAGCACCTTCGGTCTTACTTGAATAATAACCTTCGTATTCTCCCCCCTCTGCAGAATAGGTAACCGTCTTACTGGTCAAAGAAGCATTAACATTTGTTGTTATCATAAATAGTATAAACAGTGGTAATAGTATTCTCATTTTTTAACCTCATGGAACTAATCATTTATGTTTCCACCTCACAGCGATATGCTGAAGTGAGATATATTAAATCACCAAAATCTATTTTTGATCTCGGCGTACTCTACTATAGTAGTACTACTTTGTAGGAAATCAATGTGGGGGAGGAGCACTGATTGAGCGGTTGAAATTTCTTTTGACACTAAATAGTTTGTCCTGACAACATTACAAAACATGCAGGGTTCAGCGCAATAGTCAGGACCGACGACAACGCTTGAGACCTTATAATTTCAGACACCAAGCTCGATTCATTGTTATGATGACTTCAGCTCAAATCATGAGTCTTCCCGAACGATTGTAATCCGTTCAATGTCCGGATCGGTAAATCCGTCAAGCCCGTCTCTTACTGTGGTTGAGAAGCTATATAATACTGCGCCTGAAGGGCCAGCCTGAAACCAGTGTTTCTCATAGGGTTCAAATGTTAACTGGTCACCTGGGAGCAAAATAAGCTCGTTTCGCAGGGTATAAACACCCTCTTTTCCAGACACAAAAAAGCCTTCCTTCATCGTGTCAGGGCCATCGACATAGAAACGGAGGTCTCCCCAGATATGACGTATTGTTTCCTGCTTTCCAGGGTCATCACCCACCTGCGGATGCCAATGTTCGGGCTCTGTCTGGTTGGGAAAAAGGACGAGAATTTTTGCCGCAAGTCGGTCGGTGTTAACCATGTTAAAGACCTGGATCCCCTCTGCTTCGAGCCTGCTTAAACCGAAATCGACGACTTCTATTTTGGATATCTCATCATCCTTAATCTGAATACCAGCCTGTCTCATCATTACCGCTGCCCGGTTTTGTGCGTTAATCTTTTGCTGCTTTGTAATCATATCTGGTTGTCTCCTGGAAATATTAGGAAATGCACTTATAATTAATCTACGATACTAAAAATTATGTTCCCTAGCGTAAGTAAATTACATCACAATATAAAAAGTATTAAGTCTAATATTTATTGATCATCTGGCCCTAAGAAAATAGTTGACAATCTACCATTTTTTGAATATTGAGTTTTGTATACAAAATACATCTTGTGCTCGTTTTATTCAGCTAAAATGGATCTATCATGATTAAGCCTATTATCAAATCTGAAAATCTTGACCAGACGGCTTACCAGATTATCAAAGAAATGATAGAAAACAGGCAACTCATGCCTGGCCAGAAAATTCCCCAGGAAAAACTCGCCGCCGATCTCGGCATCTCCAGGACCCCTCTCATCAGTGCTCTCAAATTCCTGGAACAGGAAAAACTTGTTGAGACAAAACCAAGGAGAGGATTCTTTGTCAGACTCTTCAGTATTGAAGAGATGATTTCAATTTTTGAGATTCGTGAGGTATTGGAAGGATTATCCGCCCGAAGGGCTGCACATTCTATCACCAATCCTCAGATTACAGTGCTGAGAAAGATATTTAAACCATTTCTCAAATCAAAAGATATTGAAGATTTTCATGCCTACTCACAGGCTGATCGGCAGTTTCATAACACCATCGCCCAAATTGGCTCAAAAGAATTTCTTACCAGTATTCTACAGACATTTAATATTGTCTCACTGGCTTATCAATATCCAACCCGCGAAGGCCTCATTCGCAGCCCTAACGAGACAATCAAGGAACACGCCCAGATTGTTGAGGCCATCTGTAGTCATGAAGAACAAGCCTCTGAAACGTTTATGAGAAAACACCTCACGACGACCATTCAGACGCTTAAAACCTATATCCAAGAAGAAGAGCTCAACCAAAAGGAGGTGAACAACTGAAATAACAGCCCCAATATGTCAAGAGGATGTTCTCACCGTACGTGATTACATGGTATCAAATAAGTCACACCAAAACTTAAAAAAAGAGAGGATGTGCAATGAGAAAAATTCTACTTATCGGTCTGGCGGTGTTCTTCGCACTGTCTTGCAGTGCGTATGCTGCAAAAAAATTCCCGACAAGAAACATAACGAATGTCGTTGTCTGGGGTGCAGGTGGCGGTACTGATACATGCAACAGAATTATCAGTGCTGAAATGGCACCGTTTCTTGGTGTTAACGTTAACGTTATCAACAAAACCGGTGGAGTCGGCGGATCTGTTGGTATGAGTTATGTCTTTGGTCAACCTCATGATGGTTATACGGTTGCTGGTCTCTCCGAATCAAACGTTACTGCCGCTGTCCAGGGTGGTTGGGATCAGAACTTTGACGTATGGGACCCCTTTATTGTTGGCGGTTCTCCTGACCTGATTTCTGTAACTGCAGATGCACCCTATAAAACCCTTAAAGACCTGATCGAAGCAGCAAAAAAAGATCCAGGTTCTATCAAGGCAGGAGCAAGTGCAGCCGGTTCTATTCATCATCTCAATCTGCTTGCGCTTGAAAAAGGATCTGGTGCCAAATTTAATTTCATCCCTTACAAAGGGTCTGCCCCGAGCCAGAATGCAGCCATGGCAGGCGAAATTACTGTCGTTGTTACCTCCCTTGCTGAGCAACAGCAACTCCTCAGAGGCGGAAAACTGCGCCCGCTGGCCATGCTGATCCCGGATTCTTTTGAGGTTGAGGGACTTGGTGCAATTCCTTCAGGTTTTGATGACTATCCTGGCCTTTCCGAGTATCTGCCTATTTCACAGGCAATCGGATTCGCAGTACCGCATGACGCCCCTGCAGAAGCAAAAGCGGCCTTGGTCGATGCTTTTAATAAAGCAATTGCAACCGACAAAGTACAAACCTGGGCAAAAGAGAATTATTACCTGCTCTCTGGAAAATCAGGTGATGAAGCTCGGGCAATTTTTGCAGCGCTCCAGTCAAATTTTACCTGGACGCTCTTTGAACTCGGTGCAGCGAAAGTGAGCCCTGAGACACTTGGTATTGCCAAACCATAATTTAATTATCAAATAGTTAGTAACATGTAGCAAGTAACTGAATAAGGCCGGGTGGAGCATGCTTCGCATTGTTCTACAACCCGGCCTCATTTTATTCTAAGCTGGAAACACAACTATGATGGACACAGAGAAGCTCAGGAAAGCCGACATATTTTCAGGAACAGCCATTTTTATTCTTGGCCTGATCATTATCAGTCAGGGCTTTCAGATGCCAATGAAAGATTCCTATGCCGGCGTTCAGAACGTCTGGTATGTATCACCCGCGCTTTTCCCGATGTTTGTTGGGGCAATGCTCGCTCTTCTTGGCGTGCTGCTGATGAGAACTGCAATCAAGGAAGTTGGTATAGCTGGATTAAAGAGCGTTATTTCCTATTTGTGCAGTCAGGATTTCATTGTCTTCCTCAAACGAAAAGACACGATCCGATACTACGCGATCATCCTTAATCTTCTCCTATTCGTATTTCTCCTTATTCCAAGAGTAGACTTCTTTCTCGCCTCAATCCTGTTTTTACTCATCTTCTTTTTGGAATTCTATTGTACCAGTGATGAATTTCTTCAAAGATTAATCTACCTCGAACTTATCGGCTCTGTTGCACTTATCGCTTTTGTTATCCTCGGGGCTGGGCAACTCCTGTCTGAGACTATCCCCTTTTCACTTGATATAATTGTCTGTGCCTCAATTGTCGGCCTTATCTTCATCACCTACAGACAGCTAAAGGGTACTCCCACGCTATTGAAAAAATTCAGACTCAGCCTCATCATCGCCATTGTGGCCCCATTCACAATCGGCATAATTTTTAAATATTTCCTACTCGTCCCTATGCCATTTGAAGGGCTTGTCGTCAGTGTGCTCGATGCAATCTGGTATGCTGATTTCTGGTCATAAAGGAGTTTCATTTCATGTTGATTTTTGAACGTATACAAACATTTTTTGAAATTGCCGCTGGCATGGTTGCCGACCCAGTCTCGCTGGCTGTTCTTTTTGGCTCAGTACTTTTGGGAATTCTTTTCGGTGCTATGCCCGGGCTCACCTCAACACTCGGTGTTGCCCTCCTCACCGCACTGACCTACAGTATGGATACACCAATGGCGATGATCTGCTTGCTGTCCATCTATGTAGGTGGCACTTATGGCGGATCGTATGCTTCTATCCTGATAAATATCCCTGGAACAGCTGCTGCTGCTGCAACTGCGTTAGACGGATATCCGCTTGCCTGCAAGGGAGAGGGCGGAAGAGCTATCGGCCTCACCACAACAGCTTCTGCAATCGGTACCATTATCAGTATGTTATTTGTTGTCAGCATTTCCCCGCTTATTTCTGCATTTGCTTTAGAATTTACTTCCTTTGAATTTTTTCTCCTGGCATTTTTCGGGATTCTGATAAGTGGAACATTGACCGCACCTGACCTCGTAATCAAGGGCTGGATCGCCGGTTTTCTCGGACTTTTTCTCGCCTGTATTGGCAGGGATCAGCTCCAGTTTTACCCACGCTTTACCTTTGGCATTTCAGAGCTTGAAAGTGGTATTGAAGTGGTACCGGTACTCATCGGCGCTTTCGGCATTCCTCAGATCATAGAGGTACTTAAAGCAAAATCTCAGATGCCAAAAGCAAAAAAACTTCAACGTATCATTCCTGAAATAGGAACAGTTATACGCAATATTCCGGCTATTGTACGCTCAGCTCTGATCGGTGTCGGTATCGGTGCCGTTCCGGGAATTGGTGAAGATATTGCGGGCTGGGTTTCATACGGTACAGCCAAAAACACATCCAAGCATCCGGAGACATTCGGTAAAGGTGAACTCAAGGGAGTTATTGCCAGCGAGACCGCCAACAATGCCTGTGTCGGCGGTGCAATGATACCATTGCTCAACCTTGGTATTCCCGGCAGTCCACCAGCTGCCATGCTGCTTGGAGCCCTCATGCTTCATGGTGTTACGCCGGGACCGATGATTACCTTTGAACACCCCACATTTATACTCGAGGTTGCAGCCATACTGCTGCTTGCTTCAATTGCAATGTGGATTACCGGTATGATACTTGCCAAACAGGTTGTCAAGGTCCTGAATATTCCAACTCCATTATTCATGCCGATTATTGGAGTACTCTGTATCATCGGCTCTTACTCGCTTGGTCTTAATATATTCAACCTGTTTCTGATGCTGCCGGTCGGCATTATCTGCTACTTTCTCACTAATATGGGATACCCAATCGCTCCCCTGGTGATTGGTGTCATTCTTGGCCCGATGGCTGATGAAAACCTGCGCCGGGCGCTGATGGTATCTCAAGGCAGTTTTGCGCCTGTCTTCACAAGGCCGGTATCACTGATACTGTTTATTATTATCGTCTGGACCGTTGTCAGTCAGTTCGGATGGTACAAGAAACTATTTGGGCGACTTAAAAGCAAACTGTTTAACAAGAGATCTAACTCTTAACCTCTTTTCCAATAAACAATTAAATTTCGGAGATTATTCATGCTTAACCTGGCAATCATTACAAGTTTCCTGTCCAAAACAAAAGACCGCTTCCATGAGTATAACGAACCGCTTGACCTCGATGGAAAATTTAAACTTTTGTCAGAGATAGAAGGTTACTCTGGCGTTGAGATCGTGCACCCGTACGAAGTTAATGACGCGAAAGAAACAACAGCAGCTCTTGCAAAGTACAATCTGGACGTTGCTGCCGTCAATGTCAATGTCAAGGCTGAGCCAGAGTTTCGCAATGGCGGGCTCACCTCACTCGAGCAGGAGGTCAGGGAAAAAGCAGTACAATTTATCAAAAATGCCAAAGATTTCGCTGCCGATATCGGTGCTGACAAAGTAACCTGCTGCCCGCTCGGCGATGGATATGAATTCTCCTTCCAGAATGATTATGCAGTTGCCTGGAAACATTTAATCGAAACATTTTCTGAAGCTGGTGATTACCGCAAGGAGATCCCACTCTATATTGAGTATAAACCGAGCGAAACCAGAGGTCGCTGCTTTGTCGATACAGCCGCAAAGGCGCTTTGCCTGCTCAATGATATTAAGATAAACGATATGGGAATAACCCTTGACTTTGGTCACTCCATGTATGGCAACGAGAACCCGGCTGAAGCAGTTGCCCTTCTCGAAGCAAGTCCTTTCAAATACTACATTCATATCAACGATAATGATGGCAAATGGGACTGGGATTATTTTACCGGTACCAAACACTATCTCGATTATGTCGAGTTTCTCTATTATCTGAAGAAGTATAATTATACGGATTATTTTACTTCTGATACATCACCTACCCGCTGGGACATAAAGGGAACATTTGAAGTTAACAGTCGGCTGACCACGAAGATCTGGAAAATGTTTGACCAGATCGACACTGCTCACTTCGAAACCCTCATGACAGACGGTGATTACATTAAGACATGGAAATTCACCACTGAGAA